>VOFC01006210.1_pt1:792500-843919 | contig 843919 bp, 672 predicted proteins | sample 5384161 | NCBI WGS metagenome assembly VOFC01 (sample SAMN12384722, study PRJNA508395) | human gut metagenome | isolation source: healthy gut B | host: Homo sapiens | reverse complement strand
TCAACCGTCCTCTTCGCGACAACCTCGCCGGAGAGCAGCCAGACGCAGCTTTTCCCACCATCACTGAATATGGCGGAAGCTGGAACGGCCATTCCCTCGGTCTGCACGTCCTGTGAATATACCTTGACCATAGCGTTCATTCCCGGAGCCACACCGGCATCCTTTCCGGCTATGGCCAGACGGACAGCGTAGAGCTGGTTGGCATTGGCCTTAGGACTCGTGCTGAGATAGCGGAGCTCGACAGCCTTGTCCTGAAGGAAGCCGAACGAAGCCTAGAAACGGCAGTTTCTACCGATGGATGAATATTCCTTGGCCGGCACATTGATCTCAACCTCAAGGGATTAGCCGGACACAAGGCACAGAACCGGCATTCCAGCGCCAACCACACCAGTTCGAAGAAGTCCAACATCCCCTCGGGAAGAAAAAAGCCGAGGTAGTGCTCGTAGAGCTTTGCTTGTGTAGTATCCTTATCCATGACTACAAAGGTACTTCCTTTCACGGAATCTACCTTAACGGCTGGATTTTTTTATCATATCAGACACGGATATTTGCTGGTGAGCCGTAAATTATTCAAGACTATTAAAAACTGTTATTGTGGCTGTGATAGTGTTTATTCCGTGATGTCCTTTTCTCTCAATCTGTTCTGTACAAGATCGCGGGAGAGGGCCTTGTATTTTATTGAGACGGTGTAAGAGCAGGTAAACATGCCGGCTTCATCTTTTGTGGGGGTGCCGGTCTGCTGCACTCCGGAGACGAATCTGTTCATCGGGGCATTCTTTCCTTCAAAGAACTTCTCCAGATAGAATTTGTTCTTGGCGGTCACTGTCTCCACAATCTTCTCGTCATTGTTGAAACCTTCCACTCCTTTGTCAAACAGACAGTGAAACACAGTCTCTTTTGCCGAGATGCTTGTGTCGCTCTTTTTTGAAGCGATGCCTTGCACCTGAAATGTTGCGACACCGTTGTCAATTTCCATCAGTTCAACGCTTCCTGTGTGCTGAACCTGTGCCAAAGCGGAGACCGCGGCCAGAATGGCCGCGGCAATAAGTAATAATCTTCTCATTACAGAGAGTCCATAAGTATGTCAAACTTAGGAGGACGGGATGTCACTGTGAGCTTAAGCCCGCTGTCAAAGGCATTCTGAATCTCAACACCGCCCTTTATGACGTTACAAAGAGTAAGTGTACCGCTTTTGATCTCTTTTGCTTTCAGTTCCCCGATCTTCTCGGAAATCGTCTCTCCGGCTATGTCCACTTCTTTATAGACCTCGAAAGCGTTTCCGGCGGCGACACCGTCGTTCGAGCCAATGCTTATGTAAAGAGTCTTCGCTCCTTTCTTGGGATGGGTCTCGGCGATGGATTTGATTTCTCCCGAAACACGGAACTGGTTGTTGACAAGTTTTTTCATGTCATCCTGAACCAGCGTGAAAGCATCAACATAAGCCTCATTGTATCCTGCGCTTGACGAACCGTAGTGAGTTTCTTTCTTGCTTCCCCTTGCGCTTCCATCAGCCACATTCGTAATCATCCATGTGTATTCAAGGGTGGTCTTGTAGGTGGTCTTGCCGTCAGTTGTCTCTTTCTTGCTGGTGAAGGCTGAGATTTGTGCCGTCAGCAGACAGTCCACCTTGTCTTCGCGCAATTTGGCGATGGCCTCCGCTGTGTCACTGGACAAACCACTGATGCTGTTTCCATCAATGACTGTAAGACGAGGCGATGCCATCAGTCCGGAAATAATCTCACTCCGCAGCTTCTCGGCCCATTTCGAGTCTATTCCAGAAATGTGATCGATTTCACCCACAACAAGGGTGTTCTTCTGTGCGCTCATGCTCAATGATAAAAGCGCAGCCGCCAACAATAAAACTGTTTTTTTCATAATTAAATGTTTTTAATAAATGTTGTTTGCTATACTTTTTATTATTAAATAATTTATGCCTTTGTGCCAAATGCCTTAATTATAACGGCGCATGTTTGGGATTGTCTGTCACACCGTCGAAAAAACTAATCTGAAGCCAGTCGAAAACCTACTTTTCCATTGCAGTCCGACGGTTTCATGTGCCCTCTGACAGCACAGCGAAGCATCCACGGATCATCGGCGAAACTTCCGCCACGCACAATTTTTTGGATTCCTTTTTCCGGGCCTGTCGGGTTTACCACAGCATCTGCCTTATAACGTGAAAGATAGTCAGAACACCATTCCGCCACATTCCCTGACATGTCATAAAGACCATAGGCATTCGGCGTTTTTGTGGCAAGAGGGGATGTCGAAACTCCAGAAGCGGCAACCTTTGTCGATTTTCCACCGGCCGGTTCGTTCGGAGAACCACCTGCCCGCGCCGCAAATTCCCATTCAGCCTCGGTCGGGAGTCTGAAATGCATTCCGGATTCGGCATTGAGTTTCTCAATGAATTCCTGAACCTCATACCATGAGACATTCTCCACGGGCAAATCGTCTCCTTGCCGAAGAGAAGGATTGCTGCCCATAACTGCTTTCCATAATGCCTGTGAGACTTCCGTGACACCGATCTTGTAGGGCCTGAGACTGACGGAATGGACAGGACTCTCATAACTCATCGTGTTGTCCTTGCTCCTTTTTTCGGTTGACCCCATTTGAAAGACCCCTCCAGGAATGTCTTTCATTTCATAGGAAATGCCTTTCAGTGAAAAACTTCCCTCCACCTTGAGCGGGATGGACAGAGATCCAGTGCGACGAAGAGCGATCTCAAAACCAATGAGTTCCGTATTGTATCCCTTCGCTCTGATTTCAAGAATATGCTTCCCCTCCGGTCCCTCATATTCAAAAGGCAGGATGCTGGAGAGTTTTTCTCCGTCAACGTACACATCCGCATTACGTACATTGCTCTCGAATCGCATTTTTCCTGTAGGACCTGTATAGGCCACCTGAGGAATCTCCACCTGCATTATGTAAGTAGATTTTTTCTGTAGCGGCTCCTGAAACTCATAGCGAAGCGGCAGATATTTCATGGTCTTGATGTTCAGCCACCAAGACTTGTCCACCATATACACCCACCATTCTCCATCTTTGAACTCAGACTTCACCACCGACCCTTCAAATGTGACATCCTGCAGCACGAGACCAATTTTTACCAAGGCGCACATCTCTCCGTTCAGGTCCTTCACTTCATAACGTACCGCACTGATGTCGCTTGGATCGATGTGGAAATCCTTGACGGTGAGTTCCTGACCCCAAGCAACCAGCGAGATTGCCATAACGGTTAATATCGCAAACAGTCTTTTCATCCGTCAAATCTTGAAATTGTCCAATGTGAATATGTCATCGTCAGGCGTTTCCATTGGCTGCCATGTACGGACGTTGATTTGCGGGGAGTCGGGGTTCTCGAAATTCCAGACAAGGAACAATATTCCCTCGTCACTGTAAGTCGAGGAATTCCAGTGCTGGATAAGGGTAACACCATAGAAATTCGGATTGGCTCCGTGGCGCAGCACCTTGATCTCATCGAATTTGACATTGATATATCCATTGCGCGCGAAGACTCGCTTCAGGTTGGCGAGATATTGCTGCTTGCTTTGCTTGGTGTACTGTATCTCAGGCCTTGTGGAGCGGATCTGTAGCTCGTTGGGCACACGTCTGATGACCTCCCCTGTGATGATAAGAGCATCTTCACTGAAAACCGCATCCATAAAATTAATATCCTTTTGGTTGTATGCATTGCGGAACTGCTCCACATAGTGCAGTATCTGCATACGCCGGTCAAGGTCGTCCAATTCCACCCCTTCCTTCATAATTCTCATATACTGGTTTATTCCGATGGTGAAATTGAAATCCACGATCCGTCCCTTAGTGTCGAAGTCTATGCTGACTTCCTGAATCTGATTGCCGGTGTAGGTGTTGTCAAGAGGCTTCATCTCCACCTCGATGTTGCGGACCTGCCAACCGTTGAGATGTTCCCCTGAGGTGACGCGGAGTCCGTTTGTCACAATCTCGTCGTCCATAGTCCTGAACCTGACGTTGTTCCAAAGCATAACTATGCTATGGGATGCAAGGTCGTCAATGTCTATGCCGCTGAAATTTACGTTTCGCCCTTCGGCTTCGGCGGTGTTGACAGCCGTCAGCAGTTTTGAGACCTGTTGTTCCATCCTTGTTTTCAGCGCGGCGTCAGAAATACCGTCCGCAATTTCGAAATCCACTTTGTTCTGGGCTGAAACCATTGAGAACACAAGGGACAGGACAGCGATGAATAATGTCTTTTTCATATTTTATTTAGAGAATTTAAACCAATACTTATCGTAACCATTGTAGTTGTCGGAAGTCTTCCGGAGTGACTTGAAGTCTGTACGGCTCGTTCCTCCTGGACCCAGAACCGTGACCACAGAGGAATTCTTGCCAACCAGTATGAAGACTTCCTCCGGATTCCCGCAGGTCTCCATAGGTCCGGTTTTCTTTATCTTGAACTCGGCCTTCAGGCGGGCAAGGATGGAACGAGCCTCCGAATAGCTTCCCGCTGACAGCAACTGGTCTATCACGGCCTGTTGCCAGGATGTCCCTAACCTGAGTGATGTGTCACCCTCGGCGCTGTCTTGTTCGGCCGGAGCGTTCGCCGATGTGGCGGTCGGGGTCTCCTTGACATTGACCGTCACAGCCTCCTCGTCGTTCTTCCCGGACGAAGTGTTGTCCACAAGCACCACATTGTCCACGTTGAGGACATCGCTTTTTTTGACGTAGAGGAACACCTTGACCATAGGACCCCTGCGGATTTGAAGGGAGTCCTGCTGGCTTTGGATGTTGCGTACGAGGATGTCATTGTCCCGGAAAGCTTTCTTGGAGGCGGCATATTCCTTGACCTGGATGAGGAGAAGGTCGTTCGCTACCTCGAAGGCTTCCTTTGTCGTTTCCATTGTCGCTTCGGCGTAGATGTACTGTGCGCTCCTTTTTATGGAGTTCATCTTCTTGGTGTTCTGTCCCCAGGCGATGGAGACGGCGCAGAGCAAGGCGGCTATTGATAGTATTCGTTTCATTGTCTATCGTTTAATCTCTTCGAACAAGTATTTGATTTTATGTGTCGGGACAAAAGGAGTCGGTCTGGCTCGTCCTCTGCCTTTTCCTTCCGCTATGGCGGAGTGAGGAATCAGGATGCGCAGCACGTGGTTGTACGAGGCGCTTTCGTTCCGGTAGATCACCAAAACCTCAATCTCGTCCTTGTCCGCGGCGATGGTCCCGCAGTAGGCCTTGCAGCCGGTGGAGGCGGCGTAGGCGGCGAGCGAGTTGAATCCGGCGCTGAAATTCGCCCTTTCGAGTCCGTAGGCGCTCATTTCGATGTCAAGGATGATTCCCGAGTCGCGGATAAGCCCTGACGCAAGATTGTGCAGGGTCTCCTCTTCCAACAGTACATTGTTCACCGGCTTCATATTCCCGCCTGTGAAGAATGTGTCCGCCGAAAGGGAGGAGAAGTAGTAGTCACCGTTCCTGCAGACCGCTATGCCGTCGCCGCGGATTTCCAGATTGTCGGGAGTAGACACCGGTTCCGGGAATGTGGCGGATTGGATCTCCAGCGGAAGTCGTCTGTCATTCTCCTTCATATCCCTTCCGAGCAATAGTTCCAGATCCGACGGGAAGAGCATCTGCCCGTCCGGCCAGTTGAAGACGTGTTTCGACTGTGTGATGTCGTGGATCTCAAAGTTCCCGTGTCCGCCCGGGCAAAGTGTCTTCAGCGAGGAAAGAGAACCTTGCCGAAACATTATGCCGTCTTCAAGAAGCTGTAACTCAAGGTCTTTGTCCCTTTTCAGCGGGAGGTCGGCCTCAAGGGCGTACCTCTCCAGAAAACAGCACACGACCGGGTCGGTCTGACGGCGTTCCTCGGCGGAAAAGAAACTGTATCCGATGTGCTCTATGACACCGTTCGCCTTTATGACTGTCACTGGCGAGCCGATGAACGTCAGGACGGCCGTGTGCTCGCCGTCAGGAAGAGCTGCGAGGCTATCCTCGCCAAGCAGCCCTCCCATCCGTCCGAGCCGGTCGCTTCTGTATGTCAGACCGTCGCCGAGCGCGATCGCCGGCAGGATCAGCCATAACAGCAGAACGTTCATTATCCGGGCTGCCATCACTAATAGCCGATAGTGATTGTTTCCACTTCACCGTTGGCGTAGTGAATGTAGCACTGCGTCAGTTTGCCGTTCTTGAATTTTGCGTCCACCAGCCTGTCACCTTTGCTTACCTGTCTGCTGGTGCCGTTCTTAAGGTCGATTGAGTGGGCTTTCGTGACGACTACTGTTCCTATGCCGTGCGGCTTTCCACCTTGCATTCTGCCTTCGTACGTACCCCAGCCGAGATTGTATGTTGTCGGCTCAGACTTGGGTGTTGGCTCTGGTTGTGGATTCTCATTGCCGGTCTCATCGTCGAGGTCGCTTTCTTCACCTTCCAGTTCTATTACCTCATCTTGGCTGGTCGTGTCCGGCTCCGCCACAGGAGGGTCAACGACAGGAGGCTGTTCGACAGCCTCGCTTGGGGTTCCATCGCCTTTGCCGCCCAACAATAGAGCTGCCGTTCCGCCGCCAAGCACTATCACCGCCGCGGCGATGATGGCTATCAGTTTGCCGTGACCGCCTCCTCCGTTTATTTCCTCAAGTTCCTGTTTGCATTTTGGGCAGATGAACTTTCCATCCACCTCCTCAAGATCCGTCTCATGGAAAATTGTAGCCTTGTCGGCTTCTGTGCAGATGCCGTAATTGGTGCATTTATAAGTCTTTGCCATAATCGTTTTTTAATTCTTTAATGTCTGTATCGCTTTCTTGGCCGCATCGAGAAGTTCCAGGAATTCCGGCGCGCCCTGATTGTTGCCTGTTTCCGGAAGAAGGATGCCGTTGAGCAGTTCCTGAATCTTAGGGCGAAGTTCGTTCACCCTGTTTTCGATGTTCAGGAACTGTCCCTTCATCTTCGACTCCACCTGTTCCTTGATGTCTTCACAGAAATCCTCGGTAAACTTCTCGCTGAACCCGATTTCAGAGAATTTCTCCGAGAGAGGCTTCAGTGTCTCAAAGCCGGTGTCCTCATCGACTTCTGTGGTACCAAACATCTTGCGACCAGTCCCGTCCATCACATCGCCATATTTGATGATGCCCATCACGTAAGCAAGAATCACCCAGCTCATATATTCCTTTCTCAACTGGGACTTTTGTTTTTCCTGGGCCATGAAGAGGTCAGGAAGGCCTTCTCCTCCCACACCTTCACCGAAGAGTATGATCTTGTACTTTCGGACTTCTGACTCGTTCATTGTCGGGGTGACGATGGTGAGATAGTCGAATTTCTCTTTGTAGAAAGTGAGGCTATGGAGGCAGCGGATCGGGAAGCAGTAGGCCACGCTCATCACCGTGATTTCGTTTTTCCTTTCTCCCGACATGTCAACCTTGACGTTTATGCTTGCGTCGGTGGCATTCTCCAGGGCTGTTTTCAGATTCTCCGCGAACTTCTGGACTTTCTCGTTGCCTTCCACCTTAGGAATATTCACAAGCACGCGGCGGCGCATCACTGTGGTTCCGACGATAGTGACAGGATTGTTCGCCACGCTTCTGTTCACCTCGCTTGGATTGAATCTGGCGAGAACACCGCTTTCTGAAATGATCTTCTGAGCAAATTGCTGAAGATCCTCAGCGGAAGAGTATTTCTCACTGAGCTGTTCGAGGATGTTGCGGTTTATGAGTTTCTCTCTGTCCTCTATCAAGGTGTTGTCATGAATGGAGATGACCTTTTCCCGGACTGTCTTCTCAAAAATACCATTGAGGACATCCTGATCGATCGTGGCATTCGCACGGGCGAAGGTCTTTTCAGTCCCTATGAGTTTCAGAATTTCCTGACGCACCGCGGTGGAGATGTTTTCCTGATTCTTCTTGCTGTGAATCATTGTCTCGGTGAATGTCTTCACCTTGGACTGGTCGTAGTAGCGGATGACGGTGCCTTCCAGGCTGTCAGTGTCAACTTCGTCCTTGCAAAGGGCACCGACCTGCCTGTCGCTGCTCTCGATGGCATCGCTGACTGTGCCGACGAATTCTTCCAGACGGGATCGGAGTGTGTTTTCCTTGCCAAGAAGCACCTTGAGGAGATCAACGGCGAATCCGCAGGCTTCCACTTCTGTGCGTCTCTGGCAGATCTTCTGCATGATTTCCGCATAACCGGCAAGCATCTGCTTGCCTTTCAGACCGCGTGTTATGAGACCGGCGTCATTGTATTCCTTGGCCTTAGCCTGGCGCTCCTGCTCAAGTTTGTCCAGAAGCTGGCGGAGTTTGACTACCCTATCCTCGAACAGTTTGACTTTTCCCTGTGTCTCATAAATGATGGCGTCAATGAGTTCCAACAGGTTGTATAAGGCAAAAGTGCCATTAGCCCATTTGTCGAAGAGGTCGGCCTCCATTCTCTGCACGATTTCATCCGCATGCTTTTCTCTGGCTTCCTTCTTTCCTGCGAAGAAATCCGACACTCCCGCAGCTCGGAAACCGTTCTGGAGACCCTTCGCACACAATTCGTTCAGCTTGGCAATCGGCTGGGACGTGCTTTGGGCATCCTCAAGCCATTTCGGCACCACCTTGCCCCAGTATGCCTGGAAAGTCCCCCATTTTCCCTCGTCAGAAGGCAGGATAGGAATGTCCAACATCAGGTGCTTGTCGGAGAATCTCCAGGTTTCGAGAGGATTTCCGAGTTTCTTGTCCTGACCTTTGACATAGTCAGCCCAGTCAACGTTGGCCGGGGCGTTACGGAAGCCGAGGTCATCGTTCCAGTTGTTGTACCGCAATTGCAGGAGTGACTGGCGACCAAGGGAATAGGTGAAATATTCCTTGATCTCTTCCTCCGGGACAACCACCCTCTTGATGCCGAAAGACCCCACGGTCTTGGTCCTGTACGGGATGATCGCCCCGTTCTTGGCCTTTTCGTACATTTCATTGAGTTCCGTGATGTTCTCGAAGGATGTGCTTCGGATGAAGTCTCCGGTGGTCTTGTCATTGAACTCTATGAATACTTTACTGTATGCAAAATCGGCGACAACTTGAGGCAGCTCTCCAAGTGAGTCAAGGGTCACGCCTTTTTCATTTTCATTGGTGTAAACCATCAGACCGTCGGCAACACGCTTGATCCCGTCGAATTCAAGTCTGCCTGTGGCTGACATTCCGGTGAGATCGTAAGGCTTCCACGCTCCGCAGAGAAGGGCGTTGAGTTCCTCGAGGGCGGCATATCCGTTCGCGTGATACCTTCCCTCGTCACTTCCCGCAGGAGGAGTGATTTCTGGAATCATTGTGTAGGCGACTATGTTGGTGCCGACCGCCTTGCCACCACTTGTTGTCTGATACTCACCCTTGAATGCCGGAATCATACGTGTCTGGGCGACAACGTCTACAATCGAACCCGAGCCTGTCCCGCCGGCGAGACCTCCGAATATGTAGATGCAGGTGCCGCTGGCCTTGCTGATCTCACTCACCCTCTTGTAGACGTTCTCCATCGCGGCGCGGTACATTGACACATTAGCTCCGAACAGAATCCTTCCCGCGCGGCGCATCTGGCCGGCGGCGACACCGAGTGTGCCGATGCTCTTCTGCATGACCTCTGGATCACCGACCACGCCTTTCAGACCCGGATAACTCGAAGGGTTGGCGAAGATCTGCTCAAGTTGTATGCCTTTGATGAACAGGAATTCGTTGGCGTTGAACTGTGCGTTTTCTCCAAGCACGTACCAGCTCTTGTCGCCAGGATGCATCATTTCGTCCGTGGTGTCAACGTAAAGGAATCCGATAGGAAGTTTGGCTCTTTCTTCAGGAGTGAACTCTTGGAACAGACGTTTTTTGAAAGCCTTCAGTACTTTTCCGCCCGTACCGCCAAGGCCTACTAAAATGTGGTTTTGTTGTGGAATATTCATAATGTCGCAGTTTATATATTGTCAAAATCAAATTTGTCAGAATAATTGTTATCCTTCTCCTCCTCTTCTGTATGACGGAAAAGATCCTTGTAGGCCAGAAATCCGATAATGCCGAAAGGAATAAGTTGGATTATGAAGAAAACCAATACTAGCCAGAGACGAGTTACACTTACTATACGTGGAGTCTGCTTCTGGAGCTGGCTACTTATATGTCGCACGCCTAAATTGAAACCACGTTCCAAAGGGTAGGTTATCGCAAATCCATATCTTTTTTTGAAGAAGGCTTCTTGGTCTGCGGCGATCAATTCTGTGGGGACTCCTTTATCGGTCTTGAGAAACCAACCAAGAAAAGGATATTCTCTATGAAAATCATCGCAAGCATTCCCAGCATATATTGAGCTTACCAAAAGTTGCGTCTCTTCATGTTCCATAGGTATGAAATTTCCACCTAAGAAGGGTGAAGGATAACCATCCATCTTTTCAAGACCGGAATCGGCGACGGCTTCGTACGCCATGATAAATGATTCGTTTTGCAAGTCGCCATCATTCACAACATCATATTCCCATTCTTCAACCATTCTTTCCGCCACTAGCTTCATATTTTTCAGACCTATGTATGAAAGGACGGTAAAGAATGTAATTATCGCTGATATTGAGCAGATAACATGGAATCCCGACTTGACATTGTAGCGTTTGTTCCAAAGCTTTGTGTAGTGAGTGCATATCCACCAGCAAAGAGTGCTGAAACCAAGAGCCACCGCAATCCATAGCAGTAGCATGCCAGTTCCGTCCATAAACAGACCTTCCGTAACGATATCTATGAAATTCTGGAACATAGGCACTAACAGAAGTCATCATCAATGGATGAATCAAAGTTTCCAATGTTGGAGATGTCTGAGTCCATATCATCGAAACCATCGGAAGTAGGTACTGTCTTTGAAACTCTTTCTGCCGTGGTCAAAAGGAGAAGGTATAATAAGTTAAGCGCTACCGTGATGACGATAGACCATATTATGGCATGATGGAATTTATGATTCAGGGAGTCTCTAAGGGATTCTATTTGAGAAGATGTTGAGGTATGAAGGTCAGCCTGCAAAGACGTTTCTCCGGTAAGATGACCTTTTGCGGGATTGGAAACTCCAGAACTGATGGCGTTTACGGCATCAGCTGAATAATTTACTTGTTCCACCGCTTTTCCGGCGGTTATGGCTCCGGTTATGAATGTGGATGTTACGGCAATACAAAAAATCGCTCCCGCCCAATGAATTAAATCAAATTTTCGGGGGGGTGGAAGTAATTGAGAATAAAATAGTTACGGCTCCAGTTATTACCAATGCCGCCAATATTCCCAATGCCAAAATGCTTACCATAGGTGTACTTTTGCTAGCAAAGTTATAAACTTTGATGTTAAATAGCAACTATATCTTTAAATTTTACCTAAACAGAATATGAATCCGACACGGTAAAGAAGTCGTCCGGCGCACAGACCGCTGAAAAGAGGCTGTATGTGAGCAGTCTGACGACAGACACACCGGCGTTAAGCTCGCTGGTACGCGACCACTGGTCGATAGAAAGCATGCACTGGGCACTGGGCTGCAATCTGCGGCAAGACAGGATAAAACGCAAGTCGGCAAGGGCCGCCAGAAACCTTGACACCATACAAAGAATTGTACACTCTTTGTTCTCCATATGGAAAGGACTCCGTAAAAATAGGAACGACAAGAAAAAGGGGATGGCTGAGCTCCTGAGGGAGGTATCAATGGGCTTTACCAGGCTTTTACGTTTCCTCGCCAAAAATGACAAAAAATAGATTTTGACAAAAGCATAACTTTCTGACATATAACAACAAAGAAAATACCCGCTTCGCAATGGATCGGGTAAGGGGCAATATATCATTACTTCTACTTTAAATGAAAGAGCCGTGGTTAAAAGTATTCTATAATTATCATCTTGAAAAAAGCTGTCTCCGACTTGATGTCTTACCCAAGCTTCATATCTGCGCAGATTATTTAATGATAATATGCGCAATACTTTTTGAAACACCCTGGTACCGCAGAAAATCTCTCGATAATTTGCGCAATGGCATCAAAAAGGTTATCTTTGCGCAGAAAATCACTTGAATATGGCACAGAAAGTTATCGGAAGGACAGCGGAAATGAAAGCTCTGAAAAGTTACTTGGATTCAGGGAGATCCGAGTTTGTGGCACTCTACGGAAGACGGCGCGTGGGGAAAACATTCCTTATCAGAATGGCGGCGGAGGACAAGTTCTCGTTCTATGTCACAGGCGTACACGGAGCCACAAAGGCAGAGCAACTCACTGCCTTCGCTATCGCCATACAGAAATGTTCGGGCTCGGAGAGACTGAATATCCAGAAAAACTGGATTCTGGCATTCTATGAACTGTCCCGCTATCTGGAAACACTGCCGGAGGGGAAGAAGGTGATATTCATTGACGAACTGCCTTGGATGGACACCCCGAAGTCCGGGTTCATCGCAGCTTTGGAGAACTTCTGGAACAGTTGGGCCGCACTGCGAGATGATGTGAAGCTGATAGTCTGTGGCTCTGCGACTTCCTGGATGATCAACAACCTGATCCACAGCCGCGGAGGACTCCACAACCGCCTCACGCACCATTTGTTCCTTGAGCCATTCTGCCTCAAGGAGTGCGAAGCGTATTTCAAGGAATATGGTTTCTCATATTCCCGAAAACAGATCGCCGAATGCTATATGGTAATGGGCGGCATACCTTACTACATGTCGATGATGGATCGGTCCAAGAGCCTCGCGCAAAACATCGACTCTCTTTTCTTTTCCTCCAACGCTGAACTGAAGGATGAGTTCAGCGACCTCTATCAAGCTTTGTTCAAGAATGCCGGTTCGCACATAAAAGTCATCACCGCCCTCTCCACAAAAGGGATGGGACTGACGAGAAAGGAAATCCTTGCCTCCACCGGCCTGACAGACAACGGGGCATTCAGCACTGTTCTTGAAGAACTTGAGAACTGCGGTTTCATACGGAAATATTCTCCCTTCGGCAGCAATATATCACTGAACAGAAAGAGGCTGGACAGTTCATCGCTCTATCAATTGATTGATTTCTACACTTTATTCTATTTCAGATTCATAGAGAAAAACAGTTATCAGGACGAGCATTTCTGGACAACCTCCGTCAACAGCCCTCTGCACAACACCTGGTGCGGCCTCTCGTTCGAGATGTTGTGCCTATGCCACCTGAAACAGATCAAGCAGGCTCTCGGAATCTCCGGAGTCCAGACTCTGGCCTGCTCTTGGCGCGGCAAGGGAAGCGAGTCCAAGAAAGGTGTTCAAATCGATCTTCTGATCGACCGCAAGGATGAGACCATAAACCTTTGCGAGATAAAGTACAGTAAGGACAAGTTCGAGATCTCGCTTGCTGAGGAGCAGGAACTCTCGACACGCCTCGACACTTTCCGCGCCGAGACACAGACCAAGAAATCTGTCCTGCTGACCCTGATCACCACAAACGGGATCAAGCAAAACTCCCACAGTGACATTGTCCAAAGCGAAGTGACACTGGAGGATTTATTCTGGTAACCGCACATTTCTAACGCGCCGGAATGGTTAATCATCACGAGCGCAAGAGCATTATATTTTGCGCCCGTGGGGGTAAAATAGTACCTCCACGGGCGCAAAAAGGGAATAAATGCTCTTGTGGGAAAACTACAAAATGAGTTCGAGGTCGATGACATCAAGCCAGCGGTCGAATTTGCGGCCGACCTCTGAGAATCTTGAGACTTGGCGGAAGCATAAGCGTTGGTGAAACCGTAGGCTGGAGAGGTTGTCGGCGGTGATGCAGGCGATGAGGGCGTGGTAGCCCTGGCGGCGGCATTCGTCAATCAAATGGGTCATCAGAAGCGGGCCGATTCCTTTATGGCAGGCTTCGGGAGCTAGATAGACAGTGGTCTCAAGGGTCTTTGAATATGCCTCGCGCTCTTTCCAGAGATGGGCGTAGCAATAGCCAATGAGCTCACCATCATATTCATAGACAAAATATGGAAAGGCTGAGGATATAGAATCAATACGACCACGCATCACCTCAACAGGGACCGGTTCGGTCTCGAAGGTGATGGTGGTCTTTGAAACGTATCTATTGTAAATGGAAGCGACGCGCTCGGCATCGTCCAATCGCACAGGTCTGATGAAGCCGTTCATCTACAAGCTCTTGACCCACTCGTCAACGGTCTTCTGGCTGGCACCATTCAGGAGTTTGCCGGTCTTGAAATTGACTTCCGGATACTGCTTCCCGAGCACCTTGAGGGAATTCTGGATTCCGCTGCCGCCGGAGGTCATGAACAGGATCACGGTCTTGCCCTTCAGGCCGTAAGCCTCGATGAAGGTGTTGATGATTCTTGGCGCGCCGTTCCACCAGTTCGGGAAACCAAGGTAAACGACATCGTAGGCATCCAGATTCTCCTTGGTCTTCACGAAGGCAGGACGGGATGACGGATCAGCGTTCTCCTTGCAGCAGCGTGAAGTCTCGACGGTCCAGTCAAGATCCTCGGCGGAATATTCAGCCTCCGGGGTGATCTTGTAGAGTTCCCCGCCGGTCGCGGTGGCAATCTTCTTCGCCAGAGACTCTGTCGTTCCGGTGGCAGAGAAATAAGCCACAAGTGTCTTGTTCTCAGTCATATTCTTTTTCTCCTTCTTTTGTCCGCAGGCTGTGACGGTGATTAGTCCCAAGGCCACAACCGCGATGATAAAAACAATTCTTTTCATAATGTTATCTGGTTTTGATTATTTCCCGCAAGCGGCATATCGCTCATCCGTGACAGGCTCAAGCCATTCGTTGCTGGATTCTCCTCCGGTGGCGACGTGAGTGGCGATGTGCTGGAACCAGCTGTCCTTTGTCGCACCGTGCCAATGCTTCACGCCCTCCGGAATGTCAACCACATCCCCTGCCTTCAACTTGATGGCCGGCTTCCCCCATTCCTGGTACCAGCCTTCGCCGCCGACGCAGATCAGGATCTGTCTTGCCCCGTGATGAATATGCCAGTTGTTGCGGCAGCCAGGCTCAAAGGTCACATTGGACATCGACAGAACCGTGGACTCGCCCTCAGTCAGATTCACCGGCTTCAACGGAGCAAGGAAACTGTTACCGATAAAGTACTGGGCATAGGCGCTGTTCGGCTGTCCCTTAGGGAAATCCATATCGGCGAACGGCTGCTTTTCCGTGAACTCCTCACCGAAGACCTTCGCGATGGCCTGCGAAGCCCTGTAAGCCTCTTTCGCTCCGACCTTTTCCGCAAGGACGGCAGGAATGGCGTGGATCTCATCATCCTTCAAACCCATATTCCTTGACCCTGCGACATGCGAGCCAAGCTGCGGAGCAAGCCCCTCGATCGAAGCCAGCGCGCTGATTGTCGCCAACTCCCTTTCAGCCCAAGTCAAAACATCTCTTGCGAATATGTCGCCGAAGAGGTGGGCCTTGAGGTAGTAGTCCTCCGCCGGGCAGAAGGCATAGTTAAATGGTTTGCCACTCAACTGTGTCTGAACTTTCGTTCCGACCTTGAGAGCGTCAAAGTCCTCTGGAATCGGCGAAGCCTCCGGGCCGATCTCGGTCTGCTTTCCGTCAGCGGTTCTCTGATCCAGAACCTTCTGGAGAGTTCCAAGTCCGTTCAGGGAGCGAGGGAATCCGGTGTAGGCGTACAGATGGGAGAGGATCTCCTTCACTTGATTGACTGTAAGCCCGTTATCGAGACCGTACTCTATGCTTGAGGCCAGTCCGGCAAGGTCGCCGCGAGCCTCGTTGGCAGCTATTGCCACAATGGCCTGCCGCCTGTCAGTTAATGTTTCTTTCTGTGCCATAAGATAAACGCTTGTAATTAGAATGCCTGTGAATATCAAGGCTAAAGTCCTGAGTTTCATATATTCATTAAGATTGTTGGCGGCGGTACTCACTCGGAGTCATCCCTGAGTGCTTTTTGAAGAACCTCACAAAGTGCTGCGGGTAGAGGAAGCCCAACGAAGCAGCCACTTCCTTGACAGAGAGTTCCGGCGAGGCGAGCTGACGCTTGGCGTAACTGAACAGACGGACAGCGATATATTCCTGAGCTGTCTTTCCGGTCTCGGCCTTGACCATATCCCCGAAATAGTTCGGAGAGAGGAACACCTTGTCGGCGAAGTACTTGACTGTCGGAAGGCCCTCGGTCTCGGTCTTGCCTGAGGCGATATATTCATCAACCAGTTTCTCGAATTTGGCGATCGCGCCGAGGTTCAGGTCCTGCCTTGTGACGAACTGCCTTTCGTAGAAGCGGAGGCAATAGTCCAGAATCAATTCTATATTCGTGGTAATCAATCCTTTTGTGTGACGGTCTATCGGATTCTGGAGTTCCTTTCTGACGATCGCCATACAGTCCGCGATGATCTTGCGCTCGTCTTCGGAAAGATGCAAGGCTTCGTTGGAGGCGTAGGAGAAGAACGTGTAGTCCTTCATCTTGCGCTCAAGCGACGTACCGTGCAGGAAGTCCGGATGGAAAAGGATTCCCTTAGCCTTTTTCGGGACACCTGCCACTGACTCGTAACCAACTACCTGATCAGGAGCGATGCTCACAATCGTCTGACCGTCAAAGTCGTACTTGGTCTTGCCGTAATTGATGACACAGCCCTTGGTCTCCTTCAAAAACAATGAATAGAATCCCATCGTGTGCCGTCCGGGAATGAATTTGCTGTTGCTCTCGTTGAACTCCACGTAAGCCACCAGCGGATGCATAGTCTTGAAGCCGTACATATTGTTGTACTGCTCAATGGTCTCTATCTTGTAAATTTCCTCCATATTCATCATTTAATTTCCGACCGCAATTTATGCAATACTCGGACAAATTCCACCACCTCCCGTCAAGGAAGTGTAATCTTGGTACTTATTTCTGTAAGAATGGTAGTTAGCAACTCATTAAAAAGGCGTTCCTCCATGGCAAATTTTTTACGTTACAAAAATTTGCCATGGAGGAATGCCTTTACCACATAGACAGCAATTTGTTACGATGCTTTGACAACATTGCCAAAGAATCTTGTTGGTCTGTGGTCACTTCGACAAGCTCAGTGACCAGTAATTACAGCACTGCCGTGCGAGCGGCGACGGCAGCGGCTGCCTCGGCGAAATCCTCACCGGATGAGGCGTAAAGAACTCCACGTGAGGAGTTTATCAGAAGGCCGCCTTGGGAGTTGGAGCCGTTGGCGATAACCTCCTCTGCGCTTCCGCCTTGCGCTCCTACACCCGGCACAAGGAAGAAATTGTCCGGGCAGAACTGCCTGATCTCCTTCAGTTTATCCGCCTTGGTAGCACCGACGACAAACATCATGTTCTCTGGCGTGGAGATCTCCATCATCTTTTCCATAACCACCTGATAGAGAGGCTTGCCACCTTTCTCTGCTGTCTGGAAATCGACAGAGGACGGATTGGAGGACAGAGCCACGACAATGGCGTAGCGGCCGGGATATTCAAGGAAAGGGGTGACTGTCTCGCTGCCCATATAAGGGGAAAGGGTGACGGCGTCGAAGTCGAAGGTCTCGAAAAGGCTCTTGGCGTACATTCTGGCGGTGTTGCCGATGTCTCCCCTCTTCGCGTCCGCGATGATGAACTGCTCCGGATGGTTTGAACGAATATAATCAACCGTCTTGTCGAGAATGGCCATTCCGTCCACTCCGAGGCACTCGTAAAAAGCGAGATTCGGTTTGAAGGCGATACAATGCGGGGCGGTCGCGTCAATGATGCGCTTGTTGAACTCCAGCACAGCCTCGCCTACCGTCCTGCCGGCCTTCACGCACTCGGGGATCTTGGCGAAATCGGTGTCAAGGCCGACGCATAGCATCGAACTTTTTTTCTTTATCTGGGAATATAAATCTGCTGTTGTCATATTTTTTTCTATTCATAATATTCATAAAACTTGGCGATGGACTCCATCCCGGCGAAGAACTGCCGGAGCAGATAACTCTCGTTCGGAGAATGGATTGTATCCCTCTCAAGGCCGAATCCCATCAGCAGCGGATCCACTCCAAGGATCTTCTGCATATCCGCCAGCACAGCGATGCTGCCGCCGCCACGACTCGGAACCGGCTTGACGCCATAAACCTCCTCCATAGCCTTTGAAGCAGCCTGGAACGCCGGAGACGAAATCGGAATGAGGAATCCCTCCCCACCCTCGCACGGCTTGACCTCTATGCGGCAATATTTCGGAGCGATCTTCTCCAGATGTTTCTTGAATATCCTCGTGATCTTGGCGCTCTCCTGATTCGGCACGAGACGCATCGAGATCTTGGCGTGAGCGACTGACGGGAGAACCGTCTTGGCCCCCTCACCGATGTAACCGCCCCAGATTCCGCACACATCCAGACAAGGCCTGATGCCGATCCTCTCAAGCGGAGTGTAACCTTTCTCTCCACGCAAAGCCTTGACACCCACCGACTCTTCGAACTCTTTGAGATCGAACGGGGCTCTCGCGAGCTGTGCCCTGTCCTTTCTGGAAAGTTCCACGACATCGTCATAGAATCCCGGAATTGTGACGCGTCCGTCCTTGTCGATCAGCCCTGAGATCAGATCGCAAAGCGTCTGGATAGGATTGGCGACCGTGCCACCGTAGTGTCCGGAATGCAGATCCTTATCCGGACCTGTCAGAGTCACCTCCAGATAGGCCATTCCCCTCATACCGCAATTGATCGAAGGCACCTTGTCGGAGATCATCGTCGTGTCCGAAACCAGAATCACATCGGCTCCAAGCCATTTCTTATGTTCCTTGACCCAAGCCGGAAGGGATGGACTGCCGATCTCCTCCTCGCCCTCGAAGATGAACTTCACGTTATGACGCAGCTTTCCGCTGCGCAGGAGATATTCAAAAGCCTTGATGTGCATAAAGAGTTGACCTTTGTCATCGTTGGCTCCACGGGCATAGATGGCCTCCTGACCGGTCGGGTCCTGTTTGATCACCGGCTCGAACGGATCCGTGTGCCACTTTTCAAGCGGCTCCGGCGGCTGCACGTCATAGTGGCCATAAACCATCACAGTCTTCCACTCCGGGTTGATGATCTTCTTGCCGAACACCACAGGATTACCCTTGCTCGGATAGACTCCGGCCTCGTCGGCCCCAGCCTCCAGAAGCAGCTCCTTCAGCCTCTCGGCGCAACGTTCCATATCCTTCTTGTGGTCCTGCTTCGCGCTGATGGACGGAATCCGCAGGAGAGAGAACAGTTCCTCGAAGAACCGTTCCCTGTTTTCTTGAATATATTCCTTCATTCCTTTGCGTTTTTTGCGTTTCACAAAAATAGCCAAAAGCAACGGTAAAGTCAAGAGCGGAGGCCAAGTCTTCAATATTCAAAAAAAATCGGAACTATGCACTTTAGGCTTGCTCCGAATCCCTTCGGTAACACTTTCGGCCTCTTTTGCTCCTCAAGAGTGCAGCCTGCACTCTTGGGAAACGTTTCCCCCACTTTTCGTCTCCCGAGGGTGCTGCTGAGCATTCATTGGAGACATTATTTCCTTTGTCACTTCAGAAAGGCGATCCGGCACGCGCACGAAGACTTCTTCTGCACTTTTGGGATGCATATACGCCTCTTTTCGTTCCCGGAGGGTGTCGGATGGCTCTGTTGAGTAACGTTTGCCCTCATTTTTGTCTCTGAAAAGCTTGATAGTGAGAGGCTATGGTATTCATTGATGTCCGCGACAATCCACTTTGGGCTTGCAATCCATAACAATGCCACGTAAATATGCCTTTACTACGAACAAGCCTAAAGTGCATAATTCCGAAAAAAGTTACTCTTCCTTGTCAGGATTCTCTGTCCGGTGCGACTAATAGGGCAGAGTGACAACAGTAACTTTTATCAAACATATTATTAGATTATGAAAAAGATTTTATCAATCACCGCAATGGCGGTTGCGGCGGTGGCAGGCTTGACGCTTGCCTCATGCAAGAAAGATGACGGGATGAAGCATGTCGAGGAGCAAAGGACATTCTCCGTTGAGAACGTAATGACACCTAAGAAGTTCGTCCAGAGCGGATCGTTCAAGGGCGAAGGGACTCCGCCTGTCGTTATGCCTGGACAGAGCGTAAACTTCAGATTCAACGCCGGAAAGGGACAGTCTGTGATGTTCGTCACGATGTACGGCAAATCGAAGGACTGGTTCTTCGCGCCGGCAAACCCAGGAATCATGCTGTTTGACTCCAAAGGCAAGGCGATGACCGGCGACGTGTCATCCCAGATCAAACTCTGGGACAACGGCACCAAGGACAACATGACCGGGGAGGCGGAATCCAAGCCGATCACCGAGGTTTCCGGGGTGGATGCCGGAATGCTGCTGAAAGTGACCCTGAGTTACGAGGAGACTGCCTCCGAGTTCACCCTGACAATCATGAACGCATCCAAAGGGACGGAACACGAGACTCCTTTCTCCCCTGGTGTATGGGCTGTATCCGCATTTGACGGCAAGTCGCTTGTGGCTCCAGAACCGTTCTTCTCCGCCGGTGTGAAGTCCAACCCTGAAATCTCCGCCATCGCCCAGATGGGTGACATCACCCCGCTGAAGACAATGCTTGAGGCCAACACGGGAATAATGACAGGAATATCTCCGGTTATGGTGGTAATCTACGACAAGGAGATGAATCCTGTGTTCGAGCCGGGAAAGAAAGACTCCGGAATGGGACTGAAGGAAATCGCGCAGTCAGGTGACATTGGAAAACTCAAAGCCAATCTCATGAAAACAAAAGGAGTGAACGGAGTCTATGTCGCCGGTGACTCTCCAGTGGGTCCGGGACAGAAGGTGTCAGTCAGGTACAAGGCCGCGAAAGGATGCAAGCTTGCGTTCATCACGATGTACGGATTCTCCAACGACTGGTTCTATGCCAACGAGATGACCGTTCCGGCTCTTGACCGTGGCGACATCACGTCGAAAGCGGCGCTGTTTGATTCCGGCACGGGAGTGAGCCAGTACCCGGGAGCAGGGAACATGCAGGCTCTGTTCGGCGGGGTTCCGAAACCGGAAAGCAAGCCAGTAGCCAAGGTGGGCAATGAGTTCCCTGTACCGTCTGTCGGACAGGTTCTCAAGATAACGATTGAGTAAGAGGCTGACATCCAAAAGCGGAAAGCGGTCGGGAGACAATCGCCTCCCGCCGCTTTCCTGCACCTTGGCTCGAAGTTTGCTGATTTAAAAAAATTCAAAACCACATTCAACCCTGCATGGCACACGCTGATGACAAGCACAGGGAGACTCTCTCCCGATGGGTGGACGACCACTCAAAGTACCTGTTGGACTATGCCTTGGGCAAAGTCGCTGATAAAGAGGAGGCTATGGATCTTGTGCAGGAGACATTCCTCTCCGCGTCCCGGTCTCATGAGTCGTTCAAGGGGAGAAGTTCCCCAAGGACATGGCTCAGAAGCATCCTTCAGAACAAGATAGCGGACTTCTACCGGAAAAGTTTCCGCTCACCGGAAAACGTCAGTCTGAGTGCCTTCTTTGACAGGAGCGGCTCGTGGACAGACCATTCCGTCCTGGGCGGTTGGCCAATCCCGCATGAAGGAGACGAAGACAGGGAAGGACTGCTTGATGCTTTGTCCAAATGCGTGAGCCGGCTTCCCCTCCAATTCAGGACAGCCGTAAGCCTCTACTACCTTGAGGACAGGAAGACAGCCGCTGTCTGCGACGAGCTCATGGTCTCCCAGGACTATTTCTGGAAGATTCTGTCCCGTGGCAGGATGCGGCTCCGCAAGTGCTTAGAGATAAATTGGTTTGAACTTTAGAGCAAAGACGATGAAAAAGATACTCCACACCCTGCTGCATCTGGTCATCATGCCTTGCAGTCATGTGCCCGAACAGATTGAGAGGAATCTCGGCGGAGAGCTTTCACTTTTGCGCCGGACACGCCTCAACCTTCACCTTCGCCTCTGCAAATGGTGCGCCTCCTACGCTTCAAAAGTGGAGCGGATCGATAGTCTGCTTCTGCGGAAGAAGTTCGGGACAGATTTCGAGGACTCTGAGATCGAGGCGTTTAAGGAAGACATCAAAAAAGAAAGTCAGATGAAACGAATAAAGAACATAATAATACCGGTCGCCTGCTTCCTTACCCTTCAAGGCCAGGTGGAGGCGGCTGCGCAAACAAAAGAAATCACGAGTATGAAAGAGATTTACCTTGCCGGAGGCTGTTTCTGGGGAACGGAGCATTTCCTCAAACAGATCAGCGGCGTGAAAGCCACGGAAGTGGGCTACGCCAACGGCAAAACCACCAACCCGGACTACAAGGCGGTCTGCACGGGCAGGACGGGATTCGCCGAGACAGTGAAGGTTGAATATGATCCCGAAGCCATCGGGCTTAATGACCTGCTTGACCTATTCTACAAGACCATCGACCCGACAAGCGTCAACCGTCAAGGCAACGACAGAGGCTCACAGTACAGAACCGGGATCTATTTCTCCGATCCTGCTGACGAGCCTGTCATACACCGTTCCCTTGAGAGGCTCTCCTGGCGGCACACAGCCCCGATCGCCGTGGAGTGCGGGCCTCTGGAGAACTTTCACAGAGCAGAGGAGTACCATCAGGACTACCTCGACAGAAATCCCGGAGGTTACTGCCACATCCCCAAGGAGCTGTTCACCATGGCCAGGGAGGCCAACAGAAAGAGAAAGGAATAGTCCTGCCCAGAATGAGTTGAGAGCTATTCATTATATATGAATATATCGACATAGCCTTCTCCCACCCGTGACGGACAGGAGAAGGCCATGTCATTGGGGATTACTTTCAACCAGGTGTCATCCACGAGGTCTACAACACGTTTTCCAGCTTGGACTTCGCGTAGTCAAGTGTGACGGTGAATGTCTTCTCGCGGGATGACGGAGCGTCGTACATCGCGTCATCGAAAATCTGCTCGCAGATCGAGCGCAGGCCACGGGCCCCGAGCTTGTTCTTGATGGCGGTGTCAACTATGAGCTCCCTGACTCCATCCTCAATCTTGAGAGTCATTCCGTCAATCTCGAACAGTTTCGCATACTGCTTGAGGATGGCGTTCTTCGGCTCGGTAAGGATCCTCAGCAGGGCATCCCTGTCAAGGGCGTCGAGGTAGGTGATGACCGGGAGACGACCGATGATCTCGGGAATGAGACCATAGGCGCGAAGATCCTGGGCATCAACGTATTTCAAGAGGTTGTTCTTGTCAACGGCCTGCTTCTGGGCCGCGCCGAATCCGATGACCTGGGTGTTGAGCCTCTGGGCTATGCGGCGTTCGATTCCCTCGAAAGCGCCTCCGCAGATGAACAGGATGTTCTGCGTGTTCACGTGGATGAACTCCTGCTCAGGATGCTTGCGGCCTCCTTTCGGCGGGACGTTAATGACATTGCCTTCGAGGAGTTTCAGCATAGCCTGCTGGACTCCCTCACCGGAAACATCACGTGTGATGGACGGATTGTCACTCTTGCGGGCGATCTTGTCGATCTCATCGATGAACACGATTCCCCTCTCGGCCTTAGCCACATCGAAGTCGGCCTCCTGAAGAAGCCTCGTGAGGATGCTCTCGACATCCTCACCGACATAGCCGGCCTCGGTCAGTACGGTCGCGTCCACGATGGTGAACGGAACGTCCAGAAGTTTGGCTATCGTCTTGGCCAGCAATGTCTTTCCGGTTCCGGTCGGACCTACCAGCAGGATATTCGATTTCTCCAGTTCCACGCCATCGTCAGGACGGTCCACAAGGTTGTGGTTGATCCTTTTGTAGTGGTTATAGACCGCGACGGCCAACATCTTCTTGGCACGATCCTGCCCGATGACATATTCATCAAGGAACTCCTTGATTTCCACCGGTTTTTTCAAGGCCTCAAGCCGTCCCAAAGGTTTGCCGTCCTTGGAAGCGCCGCCTATAGTGTCCTTGAGGTAGTCGTGGGCAAGCTCGACACAATCGCTGCAGATGAAGCCGTCCAAGCCCTGAAGCAGGAACGGGACATCACGCTCCGACCTGCCGCAGAACATACAATGTTTAGTTGTACCGGTATTCTTTTTCTGAGGCATTACTTGGATTTCTTTGTGAGGATCTCATCCACCATTCCGTACTCCAGAGCCTCCTGGGCTGTCATCCAGAAGTCCCTGTCCGCATCGGCGAACACCTTGTCGTAAGGCTGTCCGGAATGCTGGGAGATGATGTCATAGAGTTCCTTGCGGGTCTTCTCGATCTCCTTGGCCGCGATCATAATATCAGAAGCCTGACCCTGGGCGCCTCCGAGAGGCTGATGGATCAGCACCCTGGAATGAGGCAGGCAGGAACGCTTGCCCTTCTCGCCGGCGCAAAGCAGGACAGAACCCATAGAGGCCGCCATTCCCGTACAGATCGTGGCCACATCGGGCTCAACAAGCTGCATCGTGTCATAGATGGCCAGACCTGAAGTCACCTGTCCCCCTGGAGTGTTGATGTACAGGGAAATGTCAGCGGTGGAATCGGTGGAAGCAAGGAACAGCAGCTGAGCCTGGATGATGTTCGCGACATCATCATCAATCGGAACACCAAGGAATATGATCCTGTCCATCATCAGACGGCTGAACACGTCCATCGAGGCCACATTAAGTTTTCTCTCCTCGATGATGGTCGGATTGATGTAGGCGTCCGTGGCTCTCTGATAGCGGTCAAGGGTCATTGAACTCAGTCCAAGACCCTTGGTCGCATATTTCTGAAACTCCTTGTCCATAATTACTTAAGCTCGCGGAATTTCTCCTCGGAGATCTTCTTGTTCTGGAGGGTGATCTTCTCCTTGACGGCGGCGATCACCTTCTCGTTCTCGACATTCTCCTCGATGTTGCGCATCTGCCTCTCGTCCTTGAGCATCTGCGCGGCCGCATCGGTGAGAAGTTCCTCAGGAACGTTGCCCATTCCGTACATAGCGTACTGGTAGGCGGCGTAAGCCTTGGCTGCCTCAAGCATATCCTTGTCCTCAACCTTGAGCTCGAACTTCTTCATCAGAGAGCCTCTGACAAGCTGCCAGCGGAAGTCGCCGAGGAATCCGTCGAACTCCTTCTCGATGTCCTCCTTGCTGAACTTCTCCTTGTTGTTCTCATAGAGCCATCTCTTGAGGAAAGCCTCTGGAACGTTCACGTTGGCCTTGTCAACGAGGTACTTGCGCAGATCCTGGGAAAGTCTGTAGTCGGCCTCCTGCTTGTAGTTAGCCTCAAGCCTCTCGGCGATCTTGGCGTCGAACTCCTCGGTTGTCTTCACGGCATCCTTGCCGAAGACCTTGTCGTAAGTCTCCTGGCACTCGGTGGCCGGAACGAAAGTCTTGACGTTCACGATGGTGACATTCCAGACTGGATCAAGGGCGGCAAGCTCTTCCTTCTTCATCTTGAGCATGGAAGCCCTGTCGGTCTCGTTGGTGAACGCCTCGTTGACATTGACGTCGAATCGAGCGTCAACCTTGGCTCCGAGGAAATTCTTCTTCGCGTCACCCTCAACCTTGCTGACAGCGACATAAACACCTTCGACAGCTTTCTCGCCTTGCTTGAAGTCAACCACTACATAGTCTTCCTCACCTGCGGCCTCGCCTTCTTCGAGCTGGCCGTACTGCCTGAGGATGCTGTCCTTCATGGCAGCCTTAGCCTTGTCGGTCACCTCGATATTGTAATACGGCAGTTTGTCATCCTTGTCAACATCAATGTTGATCTCTGGAGACAGTCCGAGGTCGAACTTGAACTCGAAATCGTTGCCATCCTTCCACTCCAATTCCTTCTGGGACTCGCTGGCGATAGGCTCGCCGAGAATATGCAGATTGTTGTCCTTGATGAACTTGTCGAGCTGCTCCGAGACAACACCGTTGATGGCCTCGTAAAGAGCCTGGTCGCCATAGACCTTCTTTACGAGCGACGCGGGAACCATTCCCTTGCGGAAACCCTTGAAGTCAGCGTTTCTCCTGTAAGCGGAGAGTCTTTTCTTCTCCTGCTCGGCATAGTCCTCCGCCTTCAGGGCGATGGTCAGTTCGATGTTAAGATCATCGATTTGATTTTTTGTTACTTCCATAATTCTGTAAATATTATTTTAAATTAATTATTCTTTCTTTGAGGATAAACTACCCTCTCGTGGTAAATCTGCGAAAGGTAAGCCTTCAGCGTTTCCTTGACAGTATTCAGGTCCTTTATGGAAATGTCGGCCTGGTCAAACTGGCCGATTTTCATCTTGGACGCGACGATATTCTCGACAAAGACCGAGAATGTGGCCGCGGAATTGTCTTTCAACGTCCTTGAGGCCGCCTCCAGCGTGTCACAAATCATCAGGATGATCTGTTCCTTCGTCTGAGGCTTGCGGCCTTTGTAGAAGAAATCCGAAACGTCATTCGGATCTCCGCCCTCGTTAAGGTACTTGTTGTAGAAATACGATGTGTTGGACGTGCCGTGATGCGTCAGGATAAAGTCTTGGATCACATCCGGCAATCTGTTCTCCGCCGCCAGTTCAAGGCCATCGGAGACATGCTTGATTATCGCCCTTGCGCTCTCCTTAGGAGAAAGATGCTCGTGATAATGCACTCCTTTCGGCGACATGCTTTCGTTCTCGATGAAGCATAGCGGATTCTTCATCTTACCGATGTCGTGATAAAGAGCTCCAGCCCTGACCAACAGCACGTTGGCATCAATGGCACGGGCGGCCGCATCGCACATATTCATGACTTGCAGGGAATGCTGGAACGTGCCGGGAGCCTTGTGCTCCAATTCGCGAAGAAGTTTATTGTTCGTGTCGCAAAGCTCACGGAGCCTCGAACTGGAAACGAGGTTGAACATCCTCTCGAACAAATAGATGAGAGGGTAGCCGGCAACTATGAGCATCGAACCGATGAACATGTAAAGCACCGCCATGTACGGGTCATCGTTCACCATGTCGATCATCCGGAAACCGAAATAAGTCACCAGGATGCTGACGAACACGATTCCGGACATAATGAACTGCTGCCATCCCTGGTTGAAGAAACGGAACGTGAATACCGCGACTATGCTTGCCAGAAGGAACATCACGAAAAGCACGACACCATTCTCGGCGAAAACCAGAAGCGGCAGGAACGACACGCAGCAGATCGGGAAGATCACCTTGTTCTTGAAGAAAGCCTCAAGGTACAAGGCAGTCAGCGTGAACGGTACCATGTAGAGGCACCGTGGCGCGAACTTATTGATTATCAAAGCCAGAACCGAAGCGATGATGAATATGAAGATCAAATACCAGAACTTACGGTGATCCATAAACAATCTCCGGTTCAGGAAATAGATCATCAGGAAAAACAGCAGCACAAGCGCGAACGCGATAAAGGCGTTGCCGAGCCAGAATAGAATCCTCGGGCCACCATACCCCATACTGTTCTCGTATTCAACCTTATAGGAATCAAGCATCTGCGCGATCTCAGCCGTCACGATTTCTCCTTCGGAGACAATCAGCTGGCCCGCGCTCACGAAACCTTGCGTCGTTGAAACCTGGTTTGAGGATTCCGAGCGGACGAGCTCAGTTGTCTTGGGGTCATATTCAAGATTAGGGACAATGAAATCATAGATCCCGGCAGACCTGAGAACCGAATCCGCATTGATTCTCGGGTACTTTGCCGCGATGTCGGAAAGCAGATGGTTCTTGGCCTCTGACTCCTTGAACACCTCGCTCACCGGTTTTTTCCCGGCTCTCTTGTCTTTCTGAATATACAAGACCGCTCCGGAAGGATCGGAATGTCCGTCAAGCTTCACCCCTTCGTCCGGCACCACCCCATTGGAATAGATACCGTCCATCGAAGCCACAATCAAAGGGCGGAGGTATGAATATCCTCCCATATCAATCCCTTCAGCGGCCTTCCGGCAGTTGTCCACTATGTCCTGACGATACTTGTAGTAAGGAATGACCACCGACTTGCTTCTGCTCTTTTCCTCACGGATCTGCTCGTCGGTCTTCAGGATGGGAAAGTCAAACTGCGCAAGAAGTGTCTCATGAGACCACGGCGAGCCTTTCCTGTAATCATAACTGAATTTCGCTGTCCTCGGGAAAATCAATGTGAGGACCAGAAAAAGCACGACCAGAGGAATAAGCACCCTGTAGTTTATGGACACGCGAGGCAGTTTCATTGTTTCTTTTTATTTGAACGGGCTTCCCGCTTCCTTTGCGATAAAACCGTAAGTAAGTTTGTCAGTAAGTCTCGGGAACAATCTGTGAGCCAGAACAGTGACCTTCCCCAGTCCGGTAAGGATCATCTGTGACTTTCTCTTTTCCAGTCCCTTGGCAAGATACTCGGCGCACTTCTCCGCGCTCATCAGCTTGTCCTCCTTGAGCGGAGTCTCACCCTGAGGGCTGCCGTCAGCCGTCAGTGCGGCCTTGCGGACATTGGAGTCCGTGTAGCCAGGAGCGAAGACGAGCACATTGAGTCCGTCCTTGAGATGCTCGATACGGATTGTGTCAAGGAAGCCGCGGATGGCGTACTTGGACGCTGAATATCCCGTCCTCGCCGGAAGGGCTGAGAACCCGGCGATCGAAATCACGCCGACAACCTGTCCCTTGCTCTGAAGCAGGTAAGGCAGGGCGAATTTCGTGCACTGCACCGTGCCCCAGAAATTCACATCCATCAAAGAGCGGATAACGCTGAGATCCAAGTCCTTGAACATAGCCCTCATCGAGATTCCGGCATTGTTCACCAGGATGTCGATGCGGCCATATTTCCTTACGGTGCAATCGATGAGATTCCGGCAGTCATCCTCCTTCGTGACGTCCGTCTTGACGCACAAAACCTTGTCCGGATCGGCGTTCACCGACGGGGCCGATTCCTGGAGCTTGTCCAGCGAGCGGGCGGCCATAACGACGTTCGCTCCGAACGACCCGAAGAGACGGGCAGAAGCCAACCCTATTCCAGAGCTGGCTCCCGTTATGATAATGACCTTATCCTTGAAATATTCAGGATGCATATAAGCCACTAATCAGCAGTTAATTACATAATGGTCTTCGCAGCGATGTCATCACCGTCGTACGCTCCGGCGTCAAGTTTCTGCTTGATCTCCTTGAAAGCGTTGAGAGTGTATGCTATGTCTTCATCGGTGTGAGCGGCGGTACATACTATTCTGAAGATTACCATTCCCTTAGGGATGACAGGGTAGATGACCATCGAGCAGAAGATGCGATAGTTCTCACGGAGATCCATCGCTATCTTTGTGGCCTGGGCCACGCCGCCGCCGTCGATGTGGATAGGAATCACGCAGGCCTGCGCCTCACCGATGTCGAATCCGAGTTTCTTGAAGCCTTCCTGAAGAGTGTGGGTCACGTGCCAGCACTTCTTGCGGAGCTCGTCGCCTTCCGGTGACATGATGATCTCCAGACGCTTGATGTTGCCGTACACGAACGCCATCGGCTGTGACTTGGCATACATCTGCGAGCGCATATTCAGACGCAGGTAGTTGATGATCTTGCGAGGACCGGCGATGAAGCCTCCGATCGAGGCCATCGACTTCGCGAACGCGCCGATGTAAAGATCGATGCCGTCCATGCAGTGCAGTTCCTCGGAAGTTCCGCGTCCGTGCTCGCCCAGAAGGCCGAATCCGTGCGCGTCATCAATGAATATCCGGAAGCTGTACTTCTTCTTGAGTTCGACGATCTGGTCGAGGATTCCCATCGCACCGGTCATACCGAAAACGCCCTCGGTGATGAGAAGGACACCTCCGCCGCTTTCCTCGGCCTCTTTGCAGGCTCTCGCCAGAACCTTCTCACAGTCAACGATATTGTTGTGGCGGTACTTGTACTTGCTGCCGATGTGGAGACGGATTCCGTCAAGGAGGCAGGCGTGAGCCTCAGCGTCATAGACGATCACATCGTGACGGGCGGTAAGGCAGTCGATCGCGGAGACGATTCCCTGATAGCCGAAGTTGAACAGGAACGCGTCCTCCTTCTTCTCGAAATCAGCGAACATCCTCTCAAGTTTCTCGTGCAGGGCGGTGTGGCCGGAAAGCATACGGCTTCCCATTGGATAGGCCAGTCCCCACTTAGCGGCACCCTCGGCGTCAGCCTTGCGCACCTCAGGATGGTTAGCGAGTCCGAGATAGTTGTTCAGACTCCAGTTCAGGACCTCTTTCCCGTTGAATGTCATATGAGGGCCAAGCTCGCCCTCAAGTTTCGGATACATATAATAGCCGAAGCCCTGATTGAAATACTGTCCGATAGGACCGCCTGAGTCCCTTTCGATTCTGTCAAAAATGTCAAGCATTTTGTATTCTGTTTTAATTATTTATGCGTCAATATTAGCGTAGTGGGCGTTCTCCTCGATGAACTGCCTTCTCGGAGGGACATCGTCTCCCATAAGCATCGAGAATGTCCTCTCGGCCTCGGCGGCGTTGTCGATCGTGATCTTGCGCAGACGTCTCTTGGCCGGATCCATAGTTGTGTCCCAAAGCTGCTGGTCACTCATCTCACCAAGACCTTTGTACCTCTGTACGGTAACACCCTTGTCGGAACCCTTTCCCAAACGTGCCGTGGCCTCGAACCTCTGCTCGTCGGTCCAGCAATATACTTCCTCCTTGCCTTTCTTCACAAGGTAAAGCGGAGGTGTGGCGAGATAGACATAGCCGTTCTTGATGAGGTCGAACATATAGCGGAAGAAGAACGTCAGGATAAGGCAGGCGATGTGGCTTCCATCGACATCGGCATCGGTCATGATGATGACCTTGTGGTAACGCAACTTGCTCAGATCCATCTTCTTCTCACCGTTCTCATCCTCCTGGGCGACAGTGACTCCGAGGGCGGTGTAGATGTTCCTGACCTCAACGCTGTCGAACGCGCGGTCACCCGCGGCCTTCTCCACGTTCAGGATCTTACCTCTCAAAGGGAGGATGGCCTGGATCCTTCTGTCACGTCCCTGCTTGGCTGTTCCACCGGCGGAATCTCCCTCGACGAGGAAGAGCTCGCAGATCTCAGGATTCCTTTCAGAGCAGTCAGCCAGCTTGCCAGGCATTCCGGCTCCCGTCATAGCGGTCTTCCTCTGCACCATCTCACGGGCCTTGCGGGCGGCGCTGCGGGCGGTGGCTGCAAGCACGATCTTCTCTATGAGCAGCTTACCCTCCTTAGGATGCTCCTCAAGATACTGGTCCATAGCCGCTGAAGTGGCCTGGGACACAGCGGAGGTCGCCTCCGGGTTACCGAGTTTCGTCTTGGTCTGTCCCTCGAACTGCGGCTCGGCGATCTTCACCGAAACCACAGCGGTCAAACCTTCACGGAAATCCTCCGGCGCGAGGTCACCCTTGAACTTCGCGAGCAGATTGTTCTTCTCCGCATAGTTCTTCAGCGAACGCGAAAGACCCATCTTGAACCCCTGAAGGTGGGTTCCACCCTCTATGGTGTTGATGTTGTTGACGTATGAATATATCTTCTCGGAGAATCCGTTGTTGTACGAGAGGGCGATGTCGATAGGTATCACCTTGTCGCTCTGCACGCACACAGGCTCAGGGATGAGCTGTGTGGCACCGGCGTCAAGATAGTCAATGAACTCCTTGAGGCCTTCCTTGGAATAGAAAATATCCCCGCGGTAAAGCTGTTTTCCGGTCGGCTTCGAGTTGCCGTTCTCATCGGTGACATATTCATCAACCAGTTCCCTCTCATCGGTGATGGTGATCTTGATGCCTTTGTTCAGATAGGCCAGCTCACGCATCCTCGCGGCGAGGGTGTCATATTTATAAACAGTTGTCTGGGTGAATATGGTCGGATCGGGATGGAAGGTGATGATGGTTCCGGTGTCATTGCAGTCTCCGACAATCTCCACAGGGGCGAGTGGCTTGCCCTTTGAATATTTCTGCACGAATATATGCCCCTCACGGTGAACCTCAGCGATCAGGCTGTCAGAAAGGGCGTTCACGCAGGAAACGCCGACTCCGTGCAGACCTCCGGACACCTTGTAGCTGTCCTTGTTGAACTTACCACCGGCGTGAAGGACTGTCATCACGACCTCAAGGGCGGAACGGTGCTCCTTTGGATGCATTCCGGTAGGGATTCCACGTCCGTTATCCGACACCCTTATCGAGTTGTCAGGAAGGATGGTGACACCGATTTCGGTGCAGTAACCGGCCATCGCCTCGTCAATACCGTTGTCAACCACCTCATAGACAAGATGATGGAGTCCCCTCTCCCCGATGTCGCCGATGTACATCGAAGGTCTTTTCCTCACCGCCTCAAGTCCTTCCAGCACCTGGATACTACTTGCGGAATATTGCTCTTCCGCTTTCTTCATCTCTTCGTTCTCAATCATATTCTATCGCCTATAATTATCTATTAATATGGTTTGCCCATAAAACAGACAAATATAATAAATTTAAGGGGCAATGCGAAATTTATTTCCACATGCCCCCGATCTATTATTAGGATATTCTCTCCTTGATAGTGACCGCAAGGAAACAATCTACAGATTCAATGAGACTCCCGCCGTGACCCAAAGGCCTTTCTCCGCGTATAACGGATTCCTCTGGATGGTCTGGCAAAGCAGATTGCCCGACTCCAACCAAAATTCCAGCTTCCTGTTGAATTTGTAGCCACAGTTCAGTCCAAGATCCACGTAACCAGGCACACGGACCTTCACAATCTCTTCAGAAACCGTGACCGGAGACACAGGAGTCAAGTCGTCCTCATCACCACCCAAGCCAGCGAAAGAGGCCTTTCGACACTTTCCTTCACGCCATGATGACGCCTCCACCGAGAAGCCGGCGTAAAGCCTGGAATTGATGTTGTACGTCAGCTTGATGCCACCACTGTACTTTGGAAGAGCAAAGCCAAGATTGTCGGCATCATTAACCGGGAACGAAAGATTCCTGAACCGAAGATCAGCATCCACATTGAATCGTCCAGCCTGGAGCCCCATCAATGCGTTGGCATAGATAATATTCGCGTCCGAATACGCGACATCTGGAGAGAAAGAGTTCTGGACGAACCGTCCGGACTCCATCATAAGGTTCTCATAGATTCCGACACCACCATTCAAATCAAACCGGAACGAAGAGGATATGCTTCCCCTCACACCAACCTTGGCATTGAGGTTCTCCACGGTGTTGTCAACAAGGGATGTCATCAAGTCCAGATTCGCCGGAACAAGGAACGACGGATTTAAATGATGATTACGGGAGATTTGCGATGAATATGTGTTCAGGCGGCTTCCACCTGTAGCGTCCGCGTAAAGAGACACACCGTTCCCGGCAGCGAAACTGACATGGACATCGGGATAGACAATCTGCCCCTTACCGCCACCCATCTTACGGAAAGCCAAAGTGTCAGAGGCATCATTTCTGAACATGGCTTCGAATTTCACTCCCAGATTCAAGTTCCAACGCCCGGACTGCAGCCGATAGCTCGGAACCAGGGCGACACGTCCTATGTTACCGTCATAGAACCTACCGTAGGAAGCCGTCTCTCCTTCGAATCCGACAAGGATGCTCCGACGGCTGTCAAGAACCGTTCCGGCCAGACCATCCAAGACGAACCATGACTCTCCCTGCCTGTCGGCTGTGACCTCTTTCCACAAATCACCGGAAAGCCTTAACATCATCGGTTTAAGGTCCAGATTGTCATTGGCGATTCTTCCTCTCAACGCCACATCGTAAAGGAAATACGACTCGGAGTCGTTATTGGAACGAACTCTGGCGTTGAAGTCAAAGGCATTATAGGAACGGGACATGACGGAATCCTTCGCGGCCAAGCCATAATAACCAAGGCCGAATGAAAGAATGGCCCTGTCCCAGTTATAACGCCCGTCAAAACCGGCGGAAGTCAAAGCGTCATAACCTTTGAATCCGTTTCCGGATTTCTCAAGACGATAAAGGTCGTCCTTCAATTCAGGTTTGATTTCGTGATAGTTACCGAAATACGACTTATGGCTGGCGTACACGCTCATCTGGAACGGTCCACTCTGCTCAGGGCTGAAGACGAACTCAAACCGAGGGTGGAGAGTGTAACCAGCGCCGGCCTTGAGATAAAGCCGACGTCCCCTCCAGGCATCCTTGGCCGGCCTCATATTCAGCATATAAGGCTTGAAGCTGTAGGCTCCCTGGTAAGGCTTCTCAAACACCTCATAGTCAAAGTCCAGGTCGAAGCGGAGCAGCGAGTCCGGCACGTTCATCCCGAGCAAAGGCTTGTGAACCTCCGAAGCGTTGCCCTGATAGGTGTTGGTGACCTCGACGGTCGGATTGAAATTCTGTCCGAAAGAGACCGCGGCGGTCATCAGCATTGCCGCGGAAACCAGATATATCTTTCTCATATTCATTTCCACTACATCATGGTTTTAAGTTTCTCAAGACGCATCCTGACATTGTCAAGCACATCATCTGACGTACCCTCGGCAGGTTTGTAGCCGTTCTGGACGCTCTCGAACGTGGCCTTGGCCTGAGCGAGATTATCCTGCTCGGCGAACGAGTCACCAAGGGTGATGAACGCCTTCGCAAGCCAATAGCTCTGGTCCCCGGCCTTCTCGGCGAACGCATAGACCTTCTTCTCGACGGTGTCATACTTACCCTGGTCGCAGGCATCCTGAATGATCATATACGCAGCCTCCGCACCTTCGGCGGTGGACGGAGCGGAACTGAGGCCTGCGAATATCTCAAACGCAGCCTCGCGCTCGTTCATCGAAAGCAACGACTTGGCCTTGAAGTAGTCAGCCTCACGGATCTCCGCCGCCGTGCTCTTTCCGTCAGCCTTCACCTTGTCCGCGCAGGACTGTGCCGAAGTCCAGTCTCCGGCCTTGTAGGCGGAACGCATCATCCCGACTCTGGCCGTGTGCTTGTTGTTCTCTATCCTGGCCTCCTGAAGCAGTGAGGAATAGCCACCGAACGCATCCTTGTAGCGTTGCAGGTCATAGGACAGCCTTGAGAAGTTCAGGATGGCCGTCTCGGCGAACGCCGATCCATCACCTTTCTCCATAGACTTCCTATACCAATCGCAAGCCTGTTCCTTCTTGCCTATATTCCTGTAGCACTCAGCGACATAGAACTCAGCCTCAGGTACTTTCTGACCGGACGGATAACGTTCAAGATATGTCTGGAGAGAGGCCAAAGCCTTATTGTAGTTCTCCGTGAGGAACACCTGCTCGGCCGCGTTGAAGTACATAGTCTCCTTCTCGCTGTCAGACTTGTCCTTGATCACACCGGCCTTGTCGGCGAAATCAATGTACTCGTCCGTACGTCCCTGCGACTGGTAGATCGACTCGATGGCCAGAAGAGCGTCCTGGGCATATTCAGTGCCGGGCATCTCGGTGATCACCTGCTTGTAGTAGCCAAGGGACTGGTCGTACTCGGACATATTCCTTGAAATCATTCCAAGCTCGATGAGGGAGCGGGCGACAATGGTCTTGTCTTTGGTGGAGGAGCGGAGTTTCGTGAAAGCGGAGACAGCGTCATCGATCCTGCCGGCGGCGACGTAGGCCCTTCCGAGCTCGAACATAGCGTCAGAGTAATATTCCACTGACGGATTTGTGTTCATAGCCTTGGAAAGCGCTCCGATCTTGCCGTTCATATCCCCCATAAGTCCGTAGGCTATGCCGGCGCGGTAGTTCGGGTAGAGATTGTCCTTGTAAGGGAAACGCTTCAAGGCGTTCTCATATTCAGTGACGGCTGTCTTGTAGTCCTTGCGGATGAAATCGCAGTCCGCGCGGCGCACGGCGGCATCCTCCCCCTCGGTCAGGTTGCGGCCTTGGAGATATTCATCAAACCATTTGGCGGCGTTGTCGTAGTCGCCGAGGTGGAAGTAGCAGTAAGCCAGATCGTAAGGAATCAGCCGGCCTTCCGTCTTGCCCTCAAGCGCCGAGTTGTTGTACAGGTCCTTGAAAGTCTCCAGAGCCTTGTCGAACTGGTCGCTGCGGTAGTAGGACTCGCCGAGCCAGTACCTCGAAAGCTGCGAGAACGGAGAGCGCTTGTCCGAATAGAACGAGGAGGCCCTGAGGAAAGGTACAGCGTCCCTCCAGGAGCCGGTCTCCACAAGCTGCTCCGCACGCAGGTAATTGGCCTTCATATAGTTGGCTTTCTGGTCCTTGTCCAGCATATCTATGTTGGAATATGCCTCCACGGCTCCGGCGTAATCGTGGCTGTAGAGCGAGGCCAGCGCCATATAGCTGTAGATCCTCTCTCCCTTCTTCTTGTCGGAATATTTGGCAAGATAGTCGTTGAAGACCGAAGGGTTGTGGTTCAGGTCAAAAGACAGCTTGGCATAGTTGAAATGCGCGTCTTCCTGGATGTCCGGGTTGAACGACCGTTCCGAAGCGGCCTTGAATGCGTCGAGCGCGGCGACCTTGTTACCAGTCTGGATGTAGCTGTAGGCCAGATTGTAGTTCGCTATCTGCCCGATCGAGTCGGTCCTGTTCCGCATCAGCGAGTAGTTCTCGATGGCTCCCTTGTAGTCCTCGGTGGCGTAGAGAAGCGAGCCGGCGTAGAAATAATCGTTGCGGTCCATATCGTTATCCCCGCTCCGGGCCACATCGTAATATTCCTTGGCCTTGGCGGTGTTGCCCTTGGCCAGGTAGGACTCGGAGATTATCCTCGCGAGATGCCTCTGACGCTCCTTCGGCGCGTTTTCATACACCTTGACACCATTTTTCAGGACGTATGAATAATCCTTCCTCATAAAGCGGCATTCGACCATATAGGAATTGGACATCTCGGTGAAACGAGGGTCTCTCGCCGCCTTCTCAAACCAATCAAACGCCTCATCGAAATTCTTCTCCGAATAGTTGATGTAGCCCAATGAATATCTCGACGGCGCGGTGTAGTCCGACTGCACCCTCTTCTCCGACTTCTCAAACAAAGACTTGGCCTTCGCCAGATCCCCGGTCTCGAAGTATGAATATGCCTGTTTGAAAGCATATTCAGCGACCAGATCGGCCGGCAGCCTTTTCTCCGGCACTTTGTCGAACTCGGCGGCGGCAGCCTTATAATCCTGTCTGTCAAACAGATTCAGAGCCTTGTAGAAATGAATCTGCGGCACGAGGATGGAATACGGGTGCGCGGCGATATATTCATCGGCCAAGGTCTCGTTCCCGACCTCCTGCAGCCGGACGGAGCAAAGGGCCTCATAGCCGCCTGCGGTCACATCCCCGGTTCCGGCATAGATTTCTCCGAATATGCTTCCCGCCCTCTCGAACATCCCGTGTCCGTAGAGTTCGGTGGCGAGACGGTACTGGTCCTGTCCGGCCTCCTGAGCCGACACGGCCGTCCCCGCGCCAAGTGAGAGCGCCGCCAGAAACGCTGCGGCAAGTTTGCTTTTCATATAGCTTCCAATCATTTTCATCAGCGAAAAATATTCTACAAATTTACTTAAGGAAAATGAAAAATAACATACATATTTCCTAAATATACCCGAAAAATAAAGTATATTTGCGTTACTATGGAAGTGAACGCACTATCAGCATCAAAAAGCGAGCCGCTGGTCTCATTCAAGGACGCGGACATCGTGAACGGAGAAAGTACCGTGATCTACGGGCTTGATATGGACATATTTCCGGGAGACTTCATCTACATCGTCGGCAAGGTCGGAACCGGCAAGACTTCGATCATCCGCACGATGATCGGCGAGAACCCTCTTGAGAAGGGCTCCGGAGAGGTCTGCGGTTTCAAGCTCAACGTCTTGAGAGACAAGGATATCCCTTATCTCCGCCGCAGGATCGGAGTCGTGTTCCAGGATTTCCAGCTGCTGATGGACAGGACGGTCGAGAGCAATCTGGAGTTTGTATTGAAGGCCACCGGATGGAAGGACCGGAACGAGATTGACAAACGGATCGTCGAGGTCCTGGCCGATGTCGGGATGGAGAACAAGGCGCACAAGATGCCACACCAGCTCTCCGGAGGCGAGCAGCAGCGCATCGCCATAGCCCGTTCCCTGCTGAACAGGCCAAGGCTCATCATCGCCGACGAGCCGACCGGCAACCTTGACAACGAGACCGCCGACGGAATCCTGCGCCTGCTGACCGGAATCAACAAGGAGGACGGCACGGCCATCGTGATGGTGACCCACAACAGGACCATCTTCGAGAAATATCCCGGCAGGGTCTTCGTCTGCAAGGACGAGAGGTGCAAGGAGAACCTTAACGACGAGGTTATTGATCTGGCTCTGACCATTTAGACCTATGCTGAAAAAAGACAGATACCATCACATACTTTCCTGGTTCCAGGCCAACCAACCGGAAGTCAGGACCGAACTGCACTACGAATCCCCTTTCCAGCTGCTTGTGGCGGTGATTTTAAGCGCGCAATGCACGGACAAAAGGGTGAATATGGTCGCACCGGAACTGTTCAGAAGGTTTCCGAAGCCCGAGGATCTGGCCTGCGCGTCGTTCGAGGACGTGCTGGCGGTTATAAAAAGCATCTCCTACCCCAACAGCAAGGCCGCGCACCTCATCGGAATGGCTCAAAAATTGTTGCGGGAATATGCCGGCGAAGTCCCGTCGGACATAGACCAGCTTATGACACTCCCGGGAGTCGGACGCAAGACGGCCAACGTGCTTGCCTCCGTGATCTATGACAAACCGGTCATCGCTGTTGACACGCACGTTTTCCGTGTATCCCACAGGATGGGACTGTCGGACGGAAAGACAGTCGAGGCTGTCGAGAAGGAACTGGAGTCGTACATCCCGGCGGAACTGAGGGCAAGGGCACATCATTGGCTGATCCTCCATGGACGGTACACGTGCACGGCCCGAAACCCGAAATGCGACGATTGCCCGCTGCGGGACTGGTGCCGCGACTATGAACAGAAACACAGAATAATATGATACAGTTTTCCCCTGAGAATATACTCCTCATCGGATCCATCCTGATTTTCACGGCGATACTCATCAGCCGGGCCGGTTTCAAGTTCGGAATCCCGGTCCTGCTCCTGTTCATCGTCGTCGGAATGGCGTTCGGTGTCGATGGATTAGGACTCGCGTTCGACAATTTCCACATCGCACAGTTCATCGGTACCATAGCGCTATGTGTAATCCTATACTGCGGCGGTCTTGAGACGAAGTTCGACACAATAAAACCCGTACTAAAAGAAGGAATCGTGCTGTCCACCGTCGGGGTGTTCCTGACGGCCTTGTTCACGGGCGGATTCATTTATCTGTTGACAAGGGTGGGACACCTCTCCGAGGGAATGTCCACCGTGATGTGCTTTCTGCTTGCGGCCGTGATGTCGTCAACCGACTCAGCGTCAGTGTTCAACATCCTGAGGAACGCAAAGATGAAGCTGAAGGAGAACCTCCAGCCGGTCCTTGAGCTGGAGTCCGGTTCCAACGACCCGATGGCCTACGTCATCACCATCGTGCTGATCCAATGCGCCCAGCAGCTTTTCGAGCCGGCCTCCGGAATCGACATCGACTACCCACGGATGATCGGCAACGCCTTGCTGACATTCACGATGCAGCTTGGAATCGGAGCTATTATGGGTGTGGGTCTCGGCAGGGCTTTCTCTTGGGCTCTCGGGAAACTGAAACTGAACGGAGCCTCACTCTATGCCATCCTCGTGCTGAGCATCGGGTTCTTCATCTACTCGATCACCGGACTCGTCAACGGCAACGGATTCCTCGCCATCTACCTCGCCGGTGTGATCATAGGCAACAAGCCGATGGCCCACAAGAGAGAGGTCTTCAGGTTCAGCGACACGGTCACCTGGCTGATGCAGATGGGAATGTTCCTCACGCTTGGGCTCCTCGTGAACCCTAAGGAGATGCTGTCCGCGGCTCCCGTGGCACTTCTCATCGGAATATTCCTTACTTTTATAGGCCGTCCGTTGGCGGTGTTCATCTCGCTCCTGCCTTTCAGGAAGCTCTCGTTCAGGGCAAGGGTGTTCATCTCCTGGGTAGGTCTGAAAGGAGCCACTCCGATCATCTTCGCCATATTCACTGTCGTGGCTGACATTCCGGGCTCCGGACAGATCTTCAACATCGTATTCTTCATCACGATGGTTTCCATGCTGATCCAAGGCATGAGCATTCCTGCGGTGGCGCGCAAGCTGAACCTTGCCCTGCCTCAGGAGAAGGCTCCGGAGACATTCGGAATCGAGATCCCGGAGGAGGCCGGCAAGCTGATGGACCACAGGCTGACGGAGACGGATCTCGCTGCCGGTGACACACTTAAGGAAGTCGCATTACCGGAGGGGACCCGTGTTGTGATGATAAAGAGGGACGGTGAGTTGATTGTTCCTGACGGATCAGTCAAGCTCAAGGTCGGCGACAAGCTGCTTATGATTATGGGCAACCAATTTGACGAATCGGAATAATGATGTAAATTTGCAGCCCGGTCACTTCGACATGCTCAGTGACCGGGCAATTGGAATAAACCAAAATTTTTAGGAATATGAAAAGAATAGTACTTATCCGTCACGGCGAAAGCCAGTGGAACAAGGAGAACAGGTTCACAGGCTGGACCAACGTTGACCTCAGCGAGAAGGGCGTTCAGGAAGCCCTCGACGCCGGAAAGGCCCTCAAAGAGGCCGGAATCACCTTCGAAGTGGCCTACACCTCTTATCTTAAGAGAGCCATCAAGACCCTCAACAACGTCCTCGACGCTATGGATCTCGACTGGATCCCTGTAAAGAAGACCTGGAGGCTCAACGAGAAGCATTACGGAATGCTTCAGGGACTCAACAAGGCTGAGACAGCCCAGAAGTACGGCGACGAGCAGGTGCTCATCTGGCGCCGCAGCTTCGACGTGGCTCCTCACAACCTTCCTGAGGACGATCCTAACAGCGCTACCAAGGATCCTCGCTACGCTCTCGTTCCAGACCAGTACATTCCTCGCACAGAAGCTCTTAAGAACTGCATCGAGCGTGTTATGCCTTACTGGGAGTGCGAGATCTTCCCTGCCCTCAAGCAGCACGACAACATCGTGGTTGTGGCTCACGGCAACAGCCTCCGTGGTGTCGTAAAGCACCTCAAGGGAATCTCAGACGCTGACATCGTCGGCCTGAACATCCCGACAGCGACTCCTTACGTGTTCGAGTTCGATGACGACCTCAATCTCGTGAAGGATTACTATCTCGCTGATCCTGAGGAGCTCAAGCGCAAGCAGGAGGCTGTGGCCAAGCAGGGTAAGGCTAAATAATTTTCCGACACATCCATTTGCTATCCCTCTGGAAATCTTTCAGAGGGATTTTTATGTTGTGTAGTCACTTCGGTTCAAGGGTTGGAACATTATACCCAGACAGGGGCACACACAATCATAAGCCGGCTTCTACCGTGCTTGATGACAGCGAAAAAAAGGCAAATGGCGGATTTTGCACGTTACCAAAATCCGCCATTTGATTTTTCCGCTGTCAAGTGGCTATGCTTTGGGCTTGCCGAAGCTCCACCAATACAAACAATAGATTGTAACCGAAATGTAACACGGTTGCAATCGTCCGGTAACATTTTATGGTGAATTTTGCGTTCGTAATAGAGAGAAAAGATTTATGAGTGAGATTTACCTTGTGTTTGTGGTATTCCTGTTCGTGCTGGCGGTGTTCGACCTGATGGTCGGAGTCAGCAACGACGCTGTCAACTTCCTGAACTCAGCGATAGGCGCCAAAGTGGCCAAGTTCAGGACAATCATCATCGTGGCCGCTGTCGGAGTGTTCATGGGGGCGACGATGAGCAACGGAATGATGGAAGTCGCAAGGAATGGAGTATTCCATCCGGCGATGTTCTCCCTGAAGGAGCTGATGTTCATCTTCCTCGCCGTGATGATCTCTGACGTGATCCTGCTTGACATATTCAACAACCTCGGACTGCCGACCTCGACCACGGTCTCCCTTGTGTTTGAGCTGCTTGGAGGCACCACGGCATTCGTGCTTCTGAAGCTGGCGAACGACACCACCGGACTAACGGTAGGCGACCTGATGAACACGGAGAAGGCACTCGGCATGATCATGGCCATATTCGTCTCCGTCGCCATCGCCTTCTTCTTCGGAATAGTCCTGCAGTACATCTCACGACTGGTCTTCACCTTCACCTACAAGAAGAACCTCAAGTGGAAGATAGGAATATTCGGGGGCGTCGCCACGACAGCCATCTTCTACTTCATGCTGTTCAAAGGCATCAAAAGCATGTCTTTCGTCACGCCGGAAATCTACGAATATATCCAAAATCACACCCTTACCATTCTGGGAATATGCTTCCTCGCGTCAACAGCCATCATGCAGTTTCTCTATTTCTTGAAAGTCAATGTGTTCAAGATTCTGGTACTGATGGGAACTTTCGCCCTTGCGATGGCATTCGCCGGCAACGACCTCGTCAACTTCATCGGAGTGCCTCTGGCGGGATATTCCGCCTACACTGACTTTGCCGCAAGCGGAGCCTCGGACCCTTCCACCTTCATGATGTCATCCCTTGAGGGACCGGCCAAAAGTCCGATGATATTCCTTGTGGCGGCAGGCGCGGTGATGGTGTTCTCGCTCGCGACATCGAAGAAAGCCCACAACGTGATCAAGACCTCCGTGGACCTTTCCAGGCAGAGCGAGGGTGACGAGATGTTCGGCTCGTCGAAGATCGCCAGGGTTCTGGTCAGATTCTCCAACAACACCGCCAATTTCTTCCAGGATGTCGTGCCGGACAACGTCAAGGCCTGGTGCGAGAAGCGTTTCAACACCGACGAGGCCAGACTTCCGGAAGGAGCGGCATTCGATGAGGTCAGGGCCACGGTCAATCTGGTTGTGGCAGGTCTGCTGATAGCCCTCGGAACATCCCTTAAACTACCTCTTTCAACAACTTACGTCACATTCATGGTAGCGATGGGTTCCTCTCTGGCCGACCGCGCCTGGGGACGAGAGAGCGCTGTCTATAGAGTGACTGGTGTCGTCTCCGTCATCGGAGGCTGGTTCATCACAGCCGGAGCGGCCTTCATTCTCTGCTTCCTCGTGGCGATGCTGATGCACGTCGGAGGCTTCGTCGCCGCCTGCATAATGATGGCTCTCGCGATCTTCCTGCTAATCCGAAGCAACATACGCTACAAGAAAAAGGCAGAGGAAGAAAACGGCGACATCACTTTCAACCAGATGATGCTCAGCACCGACAAGGGCGAGATCCTTACTCTTCTGAGCAAGCACATAGCCGACAGTCAGTCCGACTTCCTTGAATATGTTAACACGACCTTCCGCCAGATCACCGATGGCTTCATCAAGGAGGATCTCGGGATGCTGCACAAGGCCGAGGACACGATGAGGCGCAAGAGGGACGAGCTGAAGAACTGCCGCCGCAAGGAAATGATCGGCTTCCGCAGGATCGATCCTGAGGTCGCGATGGAGAAGAACACCTGGTTCCATCTCGGAAGAAACTCCTGCGAGGAGATCCTGTACTGCCTGAGGCGTATAGCCGACCCTTGCGAAGAGCACGTGGACAACAACTTCATTCCGCTGAGCAAAGAACAGATCAAGGAATATATTCCTTTGAGGGACACGGTTCTATTCATCCTCAGGCGTACCGAGAAGATTCTCCAGACAGACTCATACGATGAAGTCGATGAGGTCCGCCGTGAGGCCGAGGAGCTGAAGGATTGCCTTGAGGAGGCCCGTGAGGCCCAGATGCAGAGGATGCAGTCCTCCAAGGAGAATATCACAGTCGCTTACCTCTATCTGAACCTCCTTCAGGAGACACGTGAGCTCACCAGCTCACTCCGTCACCTCCTCCGCGCCTCGAAAGGCTTCCGGGAGTAGGGAACAGTGGTATGGTGGCACTACACCAGCATACCACTGTTTCGCCGTGGAAGACAATCATCTGAATATCATAATATTAAACTAATGTCCTCCTACCCATAACGGGTAGGAGGACATCCATTTAGTGCGTTTAGTATCTGTTATTTACTCTCCACGATGAGGATTATTACTTTTACTTGTCGGCAAAGACAAGTATGTAGTTTTTGGTCGGCAGACCTCGGAAACCGAAAACACCATCTTTCTTTTCCGCCTTGAGCCTGACAGAATAACGTATCTCGGTACTGTTCTGCCTTCCGAATGAGTCGTCCTTGCTGGCCGGAACAATACACTTCAGCTCCTTATCTTTGGCCATTCCCCCTTTTGCTACCCCAAAGTCATACCACGCATCCTTATACACCTTTTGAAGGCAATAACAATCATGCCCGTTGAGTGGCGAAACGTTAGGTTTCCCATCTTCACGCAACGACACCGCCAGAATCAATTCATCCAGCGGATCTATACTCGGATGAGAATTTTTATTATATAACCTTCCGAAAGAACTTCCCTCCTTGTTCCCGGAAAGAGGATAGTCAACGCCATCCTTTCGATAGACAAATTCAAAGGAGCCCGGGAAACAGAGCGGGAGCATTTTTTTAAGCACTTTATTTATTTCGTAATCATCCTGTATTTGCCTGAAAAAGGTTGACTCACAAAAGAGTCAATCATTATGACACCACACACAGAATTTCAAAAGAAGTACTATCAACAGGTGATAGAGATTCACCAAAAGACAGGTTTTAGCCCGCGGAAGATAGCGAAATTGCAGCTTGTCCCGGTAAGCGTGAGGCAAATGTACCACTGGATTGCTATCTTTGAGGCGGAGAACGGGAAAGGAAGCCCGCGAAGAATTATGGAAGCGAAGAAGTCAAAGGAGCAGGAAGAGATGGAGTCCCTGAAGTCGCGGATATCCGAACTGGAGGAGAGCCTCAGGTTGGAGCGTCTGCGCAACCGCCTGAACGAAAAGATCATAGACATAGCGGAGGCTCGTTGGCACATTGAGATAAGAAAAAAAGCTGGCACCAAGCGGTAAGGGACCTGCACGCGGAATCAGCCACCGAATGTCAGGTGGTTGAGCTCTGCGGGCTGCTTGGTGTAAGCAAGCAGGCTTACTATCAGCATGACGAGGACGCGGTCCATGCCAAGGCCGCGCGTGAGGAGTTCGCCATCCAATATATCAGGGAGGTCAGGAAGGAAGATCCCGGCATCGGCGGGAAGAAGCTGTGGTACATGTATCAGAGGGACTTCCGCTTTGACAGTCCGATAGGCCGCGACCGCTTCTGCCGGATCATCGACGAGCAGGGGCTAAAGGTGCGCCGGAAGATGCGCAAGCCCCGCACGACGGACTCGACACACGGACTCCCGACATACCCCAACCTCATAAAGGATTATATCCCCACCTCGGCGGATCGGCTGTGGGTCAGCGACATAACATACATTGTCATAACGGAGGACGATTACCATTGCCACTTCTGCTACCTGTCGCTGATACTTGACGCATACACCGAGGAGATCATCGGCTGGAGTGTCGGGCCCACGCTTGACACGGACTATCCGATGGAGGCCCTGAGGATGGCGTTGAGACGCATAGAGGGGAAGGATGAGGTCAACCTCATACACCACTCCGACCGTGGCTGCCAATATGCGTGCCGCGAGTATGTGGGGATGCTGCGGAAGCACGGCATCAGGGTCAGCATGATCGCGGGAGATCCGAAGGACAACGCCCAGGCGGAACGCATCAACAACACGATGAAGAACGAGCTGCTCAAGGGGAAGGTGTTCAGGAACATCAACGAGGTCGTGGCGGCGGTCGCCCGGGCCGTGGACTTCTACAACAACCGGAGGCCGCATATGAGCATCGGAATGAAGACCCCGTCCGAAGCGTCGGGGGCGGCAGGAGACAGGGATATGATGTGGACAAGTTACAGGCATATGGCAATAAAATCCAGAAATAACTTGGAAATCCCTGAAAACTCTTTACCTTTGAAGACCTGTCAGGGGTCTCCTTCCGGCCTACGGCCTCCAGTCAACCCCTGACAGGTATAACAACGCAAAGTCAACTTATATAAGTGATATTCTATAAACACGAGTCAACCTAAATCAGGACAATACATCCTATGCATGATTCTTCCAGAAATAAGCGTCCACATAGGATTCACTGTTAAGCGCGGCCAGAATCAAATCCTGCTTCTCGGTCACACTTGCCAAGCCCTTTGCCACGGCCTCCTTTATCGCATCCAACTTCACGTTAAGCCCTGACATAGGAGAATCTATCGCATCTTTTATAGCGTCCAGTTTGTCGTTGGCCGTGCCGGCCGTCGCGTTCAAGGCGTCTATCGCCTTCTTCACAAGGCCGAGCGTGCTGTCCTCTCCGACAAGGCCGCCTTGGATAGCGCCCTCAATCGCCGCCAGTTTTTCAGACAACGCGCCAGTCTGGTCGCCCACCGCCTTGTTGATCGCGTCAAGTTTCTCATCCATTGCCCCTTCGAGAGACTCGACAGCCTGTTTCACGAGATCAATCGCCTCGGCGTTCTTGACAAAGCCGTTCCTTACCGCCGCCCTGATCAGGTTCATCTTCTGCCCCAATTCCTTTGTCTGCCTGTTGACAGCCCTCTTGACCGCATCCAGTTTCGTCTCCACCGTGCCCTCAAGGGATCCGATGGCATCCTCCACAAGGCCGATAGCCTTCGCGTTGTCGGCGAATCCTGCCTTGAGCGTCGCGTCGATCAGTTCCAGTTTGCCCGACAGGGTCACAGTCTGGTTCCTTATCGCCTTTCTTATCGCCGTCAGTTTATCCTCGACCGTCCCTTCCAGAGAATTGACAGCATCCTTGACAAGCCCTATCGCCTTCGCGTTGTCGGCAAAACCGGCATTGACCGCACCCTCGATCAGCACCAGCTTGGCGCTCAGCTCGGTGGTCTGGCTCTTGACGGCGGACTCGATCGCCGCAAGTTTCTCCTCCAGTGAACCAGAGAGCGACTCGATCGCCGCCTTAACAAGGCCTATCGCCTCGGCGTTGCTGTCGAACCCTTCTTCCGCCTTCTCGGCTATGAGGGCAAGAGCCTTCTCTATCAGGTCAAGCTTGGCGCACAGGTCAGCGGACTGAGCCTCGACCGCCTTCTTGACAGCGTCAAGCTTCTCCGCCGTGGTGACGTTCATTGAATTGATCTCGGCTATGAGTCTGCCGGTCATCTCCTCGTACTTGAGGACTCCGTTCTCATAGGCCTTCGTCAAGAGTTCCATCTTTTGGGAAAGTGTCAGGGAAAGGTTCTTCAAGGCCTCATCAAGAAGATCCATCTTCTCCGAAAGAGTCATGGTCTGACTTTTCAAGGCCTCCTCCAAAAGCTCCAATCTCTTTGAGATACTCATTGTCTGGTCCTGCAAAGCCTTAACAATCTCAGTGTAGTCATTCGTGATCGTCTGTTCAAATCTGATGTCCGGGGAGTAATACTCACACGAGGCAACCGCCGCCACCAGCGAACAGACGGACAGGGTTAGAAGAAATCTTTTCATACAATCGGTTTTCAGTGGCTTTCGCCTATTAATAAAAAATGAATATTGTCAATAACATCGAATGAATATACTCCTATCTGTGAATATACTCATATCTGTGACAGACGGGAGCATATTCATCCAACAGGTTAATTATCCGTCATTTACTCGCCACGGGAAACAACAAGGACAGTCGCCCTGCGGGCTGAGTCGGAAGCGTCCTTACCGGAATCGCCGAGAGGCTGGCGGAAAGCCCGGCTGCAATCTACGCCCTGCTTCCGCAGGTAGTCCAGCACAGTCTCGATGCGCAGTTCGCTGAGCCGCTGGTTATGTCCGCTGTTCCCGGTGGCTGAAGCCTCTCCGACAACGACAAGCTCAACGCCATCCGTGGACTTAAGCCGTCCTGCGAAAGCGTCAAGATCAGCCTTCGCGGCAGCGCTGAGCTTGAAACTGTCATTGGAGAACTGAACGGTAAGATCCTGAAGGACCTCATTGGTGCGGCGCGCCTTAAGCCCGGCGTTCTCTTTCTCAAGGGCATCCACCCGCTCTTTCAGCGAAGCGTTCTCGCTCATAGCAGATGCGAGAGCCTCGTCCTTGGCCTTACCTGAAGCCTCACAATCCGCCTTGGCGGCCGCGCTGGACACGGTCATCGCGGCCAAAGCGAGTTCGGACTCACGCATCTCGCGCCTGAAGCTCCTGTAGCCGGATTTTGAGCCTAAAATATTCAGTCTCAAGACAACAGAGACAGTACCGATTCCTTTGGGAGCGTTATCGCGACTGAAAAGCCGCTTGTAGTTGCCCTGAACGCCCACAGTTACAACGGGACTCACGTCAAACTCGGCGGACAGCAGCATCGGAACATAACCGACATCGTACTTATGCCTGGAGTTCACCGCATCCAGCCAAGTATTTATCGTCTCCTTGTACGACCCGCTCCAACGCTCATGTCCCATCGAGATGTCGTAGGTGTTGCCACTGGCGAAAAGCCAGCCGAAACCGGCTCCCGCATAAAGGTTGAGGCGTCTGTCCTGACGGTTTCTCCACAGTTCCATGATATTGAACTCAAGGGTCAGGTCAGCGGCATGATAATGCGTCCACATCTTCGAATACACAAGGCCACCGTATTGCTCTGAAAGCGTTCCCTCACCGGCTGGAATCTCCAATGGCTGGAACTCGGAGAATCTCTGCTCACGGGCATATTTGGAAAAATCGTAGTTCACACCCAATCTGATCCACGGACGGATGTTGAACGAGACACCGGCCCCGATCTCCGGGAATATATTCATGCCCGGCGCCGCGTCCACGCTTGACATTCCCAGTCCGTGCGCCATTGTTGCGCCGCCCTCGGCATAAAGGCTCCATGTGGCGGTACGGTAAGCACTGTTCCCCCGCTCCTGCGCCACCACATCAGCGAAGAGACCCGAGGACAAGGCCAACATTATGATTGTCAAATATCTTTTCATAAGTAGCGGATGGTACTAATTATCTTCGACTATTATAAACTCTACGGAATTATCCGGGTATTGATACGGGTAATACTGCAACTCTTGAAATCCCCATACTCCTGTTCTGGTCTTTACCGCATCAGACCGATGCCAATATTCAATGCATTCCCCAACTTGAGCATAAGTGACTTGAATGAAACGATCTTTGGAATTCATACCCTCCACTTTGAGTTTCTTGCCGGCAGCCCTTTCGCCCACTTTCACTACAAAATTGTATCTGCAACCTTTATGGACTTTCTTAAGATAGTAACATTTGTGTCCATTTACAGTGTGCCACTTCGGATTGAGATAAGAGTCACAATCAACCGCAAGAATCACTTCTCCCGAGTTCATGATGCCTTTCATAATTCCTCCTTCGGTGTAAAGGGGGCCATAAAAACTTGTGTCCTCGGAGCCTGATATCGGGTACTTGCCGGAAGGTAGTTTGATCCAGAACTTATATTTATGTGGCACAGATAACTTAATCAACTCCTTAAGTTTCCTTACCACCTCATAGTTCTCGTGATTGGCCTCCCAGAAGGCGGCGTCAACCAATAAATAATCCTGCCCCTTCTCAAGAAGTTCATCATCAGTGAAATGGTATGTCGACGCACTGTTGAGTGCGGCCAGAATCAAATCCTGCTTCTTAGTCACATCAATCAGCCCCTGAGACAAAGCCTCTTCTATAGCCTCAAGCTTCACGTTAAGCCCAGAAGTAGGCGAGTCGATCGCATTCTTGATGGCGTCCAGTTTATCATTGGCCGTTCCCGCAGTAGCGTTCAAGGCATCTATAGCCTTCTTCACAAGGCCGAGCGTGCTGCCTTCTCCCACAAGACCGGCATCCAACGAACCCTGAATCGCGGCAAGTTTCCCGGACAGGGTATTGGTCTGGCTTTCTATTGTCTCATTGATAGCCTTAAGTTTTTCTTCGACAGTTCCTTCAAGAGACTCTACCGCCTGTTTCACAAGTTTAATCGCCTCAGCATTGTCCGCAAGACCAGTCTTGACCGCACCCTCGATAAGAACCAGCTTCGCGCTCAAATCCATCGTCTGATCCTTCACAGCCTTCTCCACAGCGGCAAGCTTCTCCTCCAGAGAGCCCTGAAGCGTGCCAATGGCATCCTTGACAAGATCAATCGCCTTCGCGTTATCGGCAAATCCGGCCTTGACCGTCCCCTCTATAAGAACCAGCTTCGCGCTAAGATCCGTCGTCTGATCCCTCACCGCCTTCTCGACAGCCGCAAGCTTCTCCTCCAGAGAGCCCTGAAGCGTGCCAATGGCATCCTTGACAAGATCAATCGCCTTCGCGTTGTCGGCAAATCCGGCCTTGACCGCCGCCTCTATAAGAACCAGCTTCGCGCTAAGATCCGTCGTCTGATCCTTCACAGCCTTCTCGACAGCCGCAAGTTTCTCCTCCAGAGAACCGGAAAGCGACTCAATCGCCGCCTTCACAAGAGCCAAAGCCTGGACGTTGCTGTCAAAGCCCTCACCGGCGGTCTTCTCGATAAGAGCGAGAGCCTTCCCTATCAAGTCAAGCTTGGCGCAAAGGTCGGAAGACTGAGCCTCGATGGCCTTCTTGACAGCGTCAAGTTTCTCCGCCGCGGATATATTCATGGAATTAATCTCGCCGATCAGTTTGCCGGTCATTTCCTCGTACTTCAGGACTCCGTTCTCATAGGCCTTTGTCAAGAGTTCCATTTTCTGGGAAAGGGTCAAGGATAGGTTCCTCAAGGCCTCATCAAGAAGATTCATCTTTTCAGAGATGGTCATTGTCTGGCTCTTCATGGCGTCCTCCATGAGTTCCATTTTTTTCGAGAGAGCCAGTGTCTGGTCCTGAAGGGCCTTCACGACCTCACTGTAGTCATTCGTGATTGTTGTGGTCTGCTGAAACCTGATGTCCGGCGAGTCATACTCGCACGAAACAACCGCTGCCATCATCGCAAGGGCGGCAAGGGCGGCAAATACTTTTTTCATAAAAAAATGGATTTTGTGGCTTACGCCAGTTAATAAAAACAAATATATTGTTCCAAAAGTAATAATTTTTCTTCTATATTACAAGTGGCGACAAAAAACGGAGAAGAGCCCCCACGCACTTACAGCAAGCCTAAGCCGCCTTAGGCAGCGTGAAGACGAACTCCAGCCCTCCGGCGATGCCTAAGCGGACAGAGATGTTGCCACGATGAAGCAGCACAGAGTTCTTGACTATCGCAAGCCCGAGACCGGTGCCTCCCATCTTGCGGGAACGTCCCTTGTCAATGCGGTAGAACCGCTCAAAAAGATGAGGAATATGCTCGGACGCCACTCCTGGGCCATTGTCAGAGAAACTAAAGGTATAGAAATCCGCGCTTTCCGACAAGACCTGCACGGTGATTGTAACCCCTTCGCCCCCGTATGCGATGGAATTGTCAGTCAAGTTTCTGAATATTGAATATAGCAACGAAGGATTGCCGTCCACAGCCACTTCCGGATCAACCAAAGCCCTGAATGTCACGTGTTTCGCCTCCATCTGCATGGACACGTCCCGCTGGATGGATTGAAGCAGATCCGGGATATTCACTGGTTGAAACTCATATTCCTGAGGGGCGTCATCGAGTTTATTGAGTGTCGAGATGTCCGCGAGAAGGCTTGACAGACGGCGGCTTTGGGCATAGCAGCGCTGTATGAACTGGTCCTTTGTTTCTTTGTCAATGTCCGGGTTGGACACTATCGTCTCAAGATAGCCCTGGATGCTGCTGACCGGGGTCTTCAACTCATGAGCCACATTCTGAGTCAGCTGTCTCTTCAAGCGAGTCTTATCCTCCTCACTGTCACGCAGTTTGTCGTACATACTCACCTTCCCCTTATCTATGGATTTCTTAAGATGAACATACCGTCCTTGCATCGTAATCAACGCAAGAGCCAGCAATACAACGAC